>Ga0307474_10000008_pt1 | contig 211197 bp, 193 predicted proteins | sample atmos_gasesECM1C_2_FD_203312 | JGI IMG/M metagenome (GOLD analysis project Ga0307474, IMG submission 203312) | Hardwood forest soil microbial communities from Morgan-Monroe State Forest, Indiana, United States - atmos_gasesECM1C_05 | ecosystem: Environmental > Terrestrial > Soil > Temperate...
TCTGCATACAAAAGATAACGTTAGTTTCGATGTTTTTGCTGCGGCCAACAAAAACGTAGCCCCGGACGCCTCGTCCGGGGGGCGAGCAAAGCGAGCTAACTTAGAAACCGTTCCGGACGAGGCGTCCGGGGCAACGTGATTCTTGCCGCCCCATCATTGCCCGCGCGTACTCCCCTCATTTACAGTGATTGCGCCCTATGCCAACTACTGGAGAGCGCTTCGAACGCGCGGTTTCGATCATGGCCCGACTGCGTGGTCCCGGAGGATGTCCCTGGGATCGAGAGCAGACCTTCGACTCCATCAAACCCTACACGCTCGAAGAGACCTATGAAGTCCTCGAAGCGATTGACAATCGCGACTGGGACGAATTGACCGGCGAACTTGGCGATCTCCTGCTGCAGGTTCTGTTCTATGCGCAGATGGCAAAAGAGCAAAACACATTTTCGATTGACGAAGTGATAGACCGGCTTTCCAATAAACTTGTCGATCGCCATCCCCATGTTTTCGGCGATGTGAGGGCTGAAACTTCGTCTGACGTGGTGCGAAACTGGGAAGCGCTCAAAGCTGAAGAAAAGAAAAAGCGCCTGGAGGCAGGCAGCGGAAAATTCGCAGCAACCGAGACCTCGCCGGAATCGGTTCTGGCGGGCATTTCCGGCGCGATGCCGGCGTTGCTCGAAGCCCACAAGCTAAGTTCTCGTGCAGCCCACGCGGGCTTCGACTGGCCGAACATTCATGGCCTGTTCGAAAAGCTCCGCGAGGAAACGGAAGAGCTGCAAGAGGATCTCGACGAATTTCCCGCGCCCGGCCCGCAGCCGCAAGGACGAGGCGTCGCAGGGGCCGGCCTCCCCCCTATCAGTGAAAACTTGCGCCAGCGGCTGGAAGGCGAAGTGGGCGACCTTTTCTTCGTGCTCGTAAACATTGCGCGTTATCTTTCGCTTGATCCTGAGTCAGCACTGAAGAAGACCAACCGCAAGTTCAAGCGCCGTTTTCACTGGATGGAGGATCAGCTGCGAACTTCGGGGCGTACTCCTCAGCAGGCGTCCATGGAAGAGCTTGAATCGTTATGGCAGCGGGCCAAGAAACAGGAGCAGGACAGCAGGTGAACGCGGAGTCGATCGTCGTTCGCAAATGCCGTCAGCTCGAGGAAATGCGGGCATGCGTCGCTCTGCAAAAGGAGGTCTGGAATTTTTCCGATGCCGACCTGGTGCCCTTGCGAATGTTCGTGGTGGCTGAAAAAGTTGGTGGACAAGTCATGGGTGGGTTTGCGGGCAATGAAATGCTCGGCTTTGCGCTCTCCATACCAGGCTTTCGCGGCGGGCATTCCTACCTTCATTCGCATATGCTGGCGGTGCGTAAGCAGCATCAGAATGCCGGACTGGGCCGCCGTCTCAAGCTATTCCAGCGGGACGACGCGCTAGCCCGAGGTTTCGAGTTGATCGAGTGGACTTTTGATCCGCTGGAAATCAAGAACGCGTATCTTAATGTCGAGAAGCTGGGCGCAATCGCGCGCCGCTACAGTGTGAACCAGTACGGAATTACCTCTTCGCCGCTGCAGGGCGGTCTGCCTACCGACCGCTTAGTGGCAGAGTGGTGGCTGAAGTCGAAGCGGGTCGAAACCTTGCTGCAAACGGGAAAGACGCCGCACATCGAAACTCGAACCAAGATTTCCGTTCCGGGTCAGATTTACGATTGGAAGGCCTCGCCCACAAAGCGCAGCCAGGCGAAAGAAGTGCAGGATCGCAATCGCGAACAATTTGTAACAGCATTTGCCGATGGCCTGGCGGTGCTAGGCTATGAACGCCTTCCGGAAGGGGATGGCAAATTCCTGCTGGGCCGGTGGGAGGAGAAGTGGGTGTATCCCGCAACCTAGGCCGGTCTCACGAGTGATTGTCCGAAACGAAGACGTTGCAAGCAACGTCTCTACAAAGGCCTTCTTTTGTACAGACGTCGGCTGCTATGTCTCTAGCTACAATAAATCTGGTGAATGGATTTTGACTTTATGAAAATTGAAGCCATCACCCTCCGCGAAATTCAGATGCCGCTTGTCCACTTTTTCGAGACGAGCTTCAAGCGCACCTTCAGCCGCCGAATCCTTCTGCTGACCGCCCACTGTGATGGCATTGTTAGTTGGAGCGAGTGCGTGGCCGGCGAAGACCCATACTACAGCAGCGAGTGGACGGAAACCGCCTGGCTAACGATCAAACATTATCTCGCCCCCGCCGTGTTGGGCCAGACGCTGTCGGAGGCGCGCGAGAGCGTGCCACTCATGGCAAGAGTGCGCGGCCACGAGATGGCCAAGGCCGCCGTGGAAAACGCGTTGTGGGACGCGGAGGCCCAAGAGAAGCGAATGCCTTTATGGAAGCTGCTCGGCGGCGCGCTGCAGGAGATTTCCTGCGGAGTTTCCATTGGGATCCAGGATTCGGTCGAGCAATTGCTGGAGAAGATTCAAACGGAACTTGCCGCCGGTTACCGCCGCATCAAGGTAAAAGTCAAGCCGGGCTGGGATGTGAACGTGCTGGAACGCATCCGCTCGCGCTGGCCCGAGATCGTCCTCAGTTGCGATGCCAATTCCGCTTACACGCTGGACGAACTCGAACATCTCCACAAGTTCGATCAGTTCAATCTCCTGATGATCGAGCAGCCGCTGTGGCACGACGATATCTATTACCACTCCCGCTTGCAAAAGGAGCTGCGTACCTCAATTTGTCTCGACGAATCTATCCGTCACGCACGCGATGCGGCGAAAGCGCTGGATTTGAGCGCCTGCCGGATTATCAATATCAAAGTCGGGCGAGTGGGTGGTTTTACTGAGGCGAAGAAGGTTCATGATGTTTGCGCGTCCCGCAACATTCCGGTGTGGTGCGGGGGCATGCTCGAGTCCGGAGTCGGGCGTGCCCACAATATCGCGCTTTCTACGCTGCACAATTTTCGCCTGCCGGGAGATGTTTCCGCCTCCAAACGCTATTGGAAGGAAGACATTATCGAACCTGAAGTCGAGGTCACGGCGCAAGGTACGATTCTGGTTCGCGACGAACCGGGGACGGGTTATCGCGTGCGCGAGGATTTAATCGAGAAGCTAACCGTCCGCAAGGAAACCATCCGCGCCGGGAAGTAGAAGCCCCAGTCATCTTCATCACGAGCGAAGCCGCGCATCTGGGTTCTTGTGTGGCCGACGAAAACCCGGATTCCTCGTCGCTCCGCTCCTCGGAATGACAGGAGAAATGGGTTTGCGATCAGTGGCAAGTTTCGAAGGTCGGCGAATTCTACGGTGCAGTATGCTGAGCTTTACTTCGGAGTGTCTCAAGGCCTCTGCCAGTTTTGCGCCAGCTCCGCTTCCTGCCTCTTCAGCAGTTCCACACCTTGGGCAAAGGTCAGGTTCGAAGGCGCAGGGCGAAAATCGGTGAAGGCTTCGTCCGATTTGATATTGAGGCTCTTGAACAAAAGTTCTTTGCCGGTAAAGCTGAGGCTCATCTGGGTGACCTCCCATCGGCCTTTGATCACTTCTGCCTGCTCCACGAGGAAGTGTCCTCCCCGGTCCAGACGGCCCAAGATCCCCCAACCGAAGCCGACCTCTTTGCTCAGAGTTCCATCGATCTTTGCGATGCGGTGCTGGTCGACATCGATCAGCAGGTAACCCTGCATGCCGGAAAGCACTTGTTCGACGTGACTGGGCGCACTGTATCGTGGATTGGGACGAAACTTGAGCCGAACCAATAGGTCGCCCGCTTTCCCGAATTGCCGGCTCCCAACCGTGGTCCCATCGGGTTCGTAGAGGAAAGCATCCGGCAACGCCCTCATGATTCGTGTGCTGTGCTCCTCATCTTCTTTTTCCGATTTTTGCTTTTTTCTTAGCAGTTCGGGATTGCTCGCCAACCCTGACAGGCGCACCTCTTCGGCCTGACGCTGCTCGGGCGTCAGAGTTTTATCGTTGACGGCGACCAGTATTCCCGCCGTCCCTTCGCCGGTTTCGACGATCAGCTTGGTCTGCGAGCCATGTGGCGTTTCCTTGCGGTCGGTGAACATCACTTTCCCGTCGCCGTTGCCCGGGGCAATCTCCCGCTGGACCGTTCGGCGCACGAGTTCGATCGGCGATTCCGAGACTTGGTCTGCGGAAAATGCGGGAGACGTACTGATGATCGCAAGCACCACTACTGCGACCGGCAGTTTCGACTTAAAGTGACTCGCTCGCATGCACGCCCTCTTATCTTAGACGGTACTCGGGCTTTAGCCGTTGTATAAGGTTTATCCCGGCGGTTGCAAGAACTGCAATGTTCTCCGCAGCTCAATAAGAAAAGGCCCCGTCGTCGACAGGGCCTGCTGAAAATCGGACTATCCGGTCTATTTGCCTTTGTACGTGCGCGGGGAACCGACGCCGCCGCAAAAGTTCCAGCCCACGGTACAGCTCGGATCGCCAGCTGTGATGTCGTGGAAATCCGCCTTGTACTCTTTCTTGTTGGTGTACTCCTTGTAGATGGCCGTGAGTTCGTCCTTGCTCGATTGCATCTTGCCGCCCGCCGCATTCACGATTCCGGCGAAAGTCGGTGAAGACCAACTGGTGCCGCCTATCCCGCCCCACTGGCCCTGTAAATAGAATGCGCTGCAGCAGAAATCAGAAGCGACGTCGGGATTTCCACGCACGTCGCCGACAATCTTCTTAACCACATCTTGGTAACTGGGACGGTTGAGATAACGGCTTAATCCTCCGCCTCCGCCTCCGTAGGTTTCACTGACGAAGTCCCCGTTGGAGGGATTCCGGTTGAACACGGTTCCGCCGACAGAAACCACATTGGGAGAAGCTGATGGATAGATAAGGCGCCCTAACCCCGAATCCCCACTCGCGGCGAAATAAACCACTCCCGGGGTCATGAAATACTTGTCGGCGGTTCCCTCTCTGGGCCACTCCAGGTTGCCAAAGCTCATACTGATGACGCCCCCGCCATTTTCAGCGACCAATTTTCCCGCGACCTGAATCGCTTGCCACGTCGGATCGGTGTATGCGAGCTTTGACTCCACCAGAAACAGTTTGGCTTTGGGCGCCATCGAGTGAGACCACTCGATATCCAGCGCTTGTTCGGGTAACCACTCATTATAGATGGGAGGCCGGTGCCCGTCGGCGTAAACAACATGGAAGTCGGCGTCGGGAATACCGAAATACTTCGAAAACTCGTGCAGATCCGATTTCGCAGTAGGATAGTATCCCGCGTCCACAATAGCGATCGCTCCCCAGCCGCCTTTAGGAACATTCTTGCTGCTGGCGATTGGGCAACCCTTGGGTCCGTTGACTAATTTGTAGACGCAAGCCAGAGACCCCGGGGTCTCGACGCCGGGAGGCGGTCCACCGGTAGTGTTAGGGACATCTGGAATTGCATAAAAATAGTTGGTATGTATGCGGCCCGGGCGCGGAATGCTGGAATCCGGAACGACAATCCTGAAACCATTGAACCTCACTCCGTCGACTTTGGCTTCGTCCGCCGCATGTACTGGGCCAGGCAAGAAATACGCTCCAAGCGATAACGCGACGCCGGCGATTGTGGAAATCACGATGGAATCTTTCATACACCCACTCTTTCTTTGAACAGACGCTTCAATTTTGAATTCCAGACCGAAGGGCATTGTACACTGCTGAGCAGCCAGCAGAAGGCTGTTTCACCTGTTTCGCCACTGGAGGTGAAGCGCCTGACGCTCGGCCAAACTATTTCGCCAGACCGACCTTCTGAATCCCCCGGGAATCCTTCAAATGGTTTAGAATCCGGTATTCCTACTTGTACCCGCGGTTGCGCGCCCAGAAAAAGGAGACTGCAGCTATGGACATTCCGAAGAACGGAGAGTTTGCACAAATAGGTAAATCGGTGGTGATCAAAGGAGAACTCTCCGGCAGCGAAGACCTTTATGTCGACGGCACGATCGACGGCGCAATCCAACTACAGGGCAACGACCTGATGATTGGACCGAACGGCCACGTCCATGCCGACGTCAACGCCAAAGGTGTGGTGGTCCAGGGCAAGCTGGAGGGCAATATTCGGGCCAGCGATCGGGTGGAGATGCGGAAATCTGCCGTCATCCTGGGTGATATTGTGACCCAGCGAATTGCGATTGAGGACGGCGCATACTTCAAGGGCAAGGTGGAGATTCAGCGGGAAGGGACCAAGCCAAACACCCCGGGTGCAACCAAACCCGAACCTCAGGTCGAGGCCAGGAGTGCGGCCGCGGCAGGTACCCCCGTAACCAAGCACTAGGACTTTCACCGGTTAAACTCTGGCGGGCCGCGATATATTTAAGTTGCGGAACTCTCGGGAACCGGACGCTCCGGGAATTTGACATGGCATCGGTTACCCACAGCTTCATGAAACTCTTTCGCGGTTCATCGACTATCCCCGGTCCTGGGGCCAGATCGGCCTCTGCGGCGCAGCGTCTCACCCGCCGCTCCAGCGGGCTCGGCGCGGTTTCGCGCACGCTGCAATCCGAAGAGTCAATCTGTGTTTTGGATATCGGCTCCACTTCGGCGGCGAATATCCGCTATTTGACCGAACGCGGACACAAGATCTACAGCGAAGATTTGCTCGAGGCCTCGGCCGATCCGTCGTTGATCACCAAGGACGAGCAGGGGCAGACGATTCTCGACAGCAGACGCTTTCTTGCCGACAACCTGGTCTACCCGGCGGCCCAGTTCGATATCGTTCTGTGCTGGAATTTAGCTGATTATATGCATGAGAGCCTGGTCAAACCGGTGGTTGCCCGCCTCTGGTCGACGATCAAACCCGGAGGCATGCTGCTGGCGTTCTTTCATACGCACGAGGCTGGGCCGGACGCTCCCTGCTTCCGCTACCACATTGTGGAGAATGACATTCTGGAAATGCAGCATGTCGAAGCGCGAAGAGACCTGCGGAGAGGTCCGACCGGCGTTCTCCATACTTCGATAGAAAAGAGCTTCCGCCTGCAGCGGGTCTTCAACAACCGTCACGTAGAAAACCTGTTCCGCGACTTCGGTTCGATCAAGTTTTTTCTGACACGTGACAATATCCGCGAAGTGCTGGTCGTTCGCTAAATGGGGACGGGCGTCCCGCCCGTCTCTCCACGTAGCACCCGAGCGATTCAAGCCGCCTCTCTGGTCTTGCTTACCAGATATCGTGTGATCGCGGGCGCCTTCTCCAGCAACCGGAGGATCGGAATTCGGAGTGTTTTCGGCAGACTCAACAGTCGCCGAATTTTCGAAGATGTCCGGAATAGCGGTGTGAGTCGCCGTTCGTAGGCCGAGCGATAAACGCGGGTCGCTTCCGGCAGCGAAATACTTCCAACGAAAAATGGAATCAGACACGAGCCCGCGAGACTGCCACTGCGCAGGGCAAGAGAAATGCCGTCGCCGACGAAAGGATCCACAAAAGCGGCAGCGTCGCCAGCCATCAAGAGCGCATCTCGGTCCGGCCGTGGTTCGCGAAAGACCAGTGGCGATGTGCTCACCGGAGTACCAAGCGGCTTCCATCCCCGACTGCGTTCCAGTAAGACGGGATGGCAGGCAAACACATCCGGCAATGTGAGCGCCACATCGGTCCGCACCACGGCACAGGCGTTGACTCTCCCGGATGCTTCGACTTCGCCGGTGAGATCCACCGGTTGTACTCCGCAATAGCCGCCATCGAAAAAATAAAGATCCACAGAAGCAGGCGTGAAAGTCTCGGAGAAATGTCCTTTGAGGCCAAGCCACTTCACACCCGAGTTTTGGCTGTCGGCATGGGAATTCAGGTTCGACCAGCGGCCCGACGCATTGATAAGCGCGCGACTTTCAAATTCTCCTACCGAAGTCTTGACCAGAAACGGACCGGTCCCGGAAACACTCAGCACAACAACTTCCTGCCGGACGTCGACTCCGTTTTGCCCCGCCGAATCCCACAGAGCGGCATCGAGGTCGAAGCGGGAGATACTCGCTGCAGGCGGATCGACTGGAGTATAAAGCGTGCGGCCGTCAAGAAAGATGCGCGCGCGAGGAATGCGAATTGAATCGGAAAATGACCGGGCGTATCGCGGAGCAAGCAGGTTGAGGAGCAGGTCAACAGATTCGGCAGAAACGAATTCACCGCATACTTTGTGGCGAGGAAATCGTCCGCGATCGAGCAACAGGACGCGAGCGCCCCGTCGAGCGCAAGTAATCGCTGCGGAAGTTCCCGCTGGCCCGCCGCCGATGACGATCAGGTCATACATTGTTCTACCTTTTCCAAGCGATCGTGCCCATACGGAACAGCGGATGGCGCGCAATCTCAACCCGCGCCGCCGTGGTTTGCCTCAACATCTCACGCATTTCATCAATGGTGTATGCCCGACGCACCGAAGCCGGTGCATCATGATGGGTGAAGCGACTACGATAAAGTGGCAGGCTCGCATAGACCAGGGCCAGGTGAACTGGATGCCGGACCACATCGTTGATGATCACCGCGGCGCGGCATACTCGAAGACCGTCGTTCACAAATTGCACGATCTCGTGCGGCTCCAGATGATGCGCGAACAGGCAGCAACTGATTACGTCAAAGCTTCCCTTGGTGAAGGGAAGCGCCAGCGCATCTCCGACCACCGCCGAGGTACCATTTCCAAAACTGTTTTTCAGATGAGAATGGGAGCGGTCGAGCAGCGTGACTTGAAGGTGGACCCCCAAAGTCCGCATGCGTGTGCTGACCGCCTGGGGCACATATCCCGCGCCAGCCGCGACCTCTAACAGCGACAGCGAGCTGACACCGACTTTCAGCGCCACCTCGGCGATCATCGACTGGGTCGCGGCAATCCCCCCGAACCACTGATTAATATGTCGCAAGTCGGAGAGCGCAGCGGCAACCTCGGCAGCCGTGCCGGAATCGGTGTCGAGCAATTCGGGAATAACCACGCGCTGCATATTGGGGAACTTCAAGAGGCCGGTATTTCCTATTTTCAATTGGCAATTGCCAATTGAAAATCATCTAAACCTCCGCCAACTCTTCTTCAAGCAGTTGCTTGTTATACAGATCGGTGTAGTAACCGTCCTTGGCTACCAACTCGTCATGCGTGCCCAACTCCACGATTCGTCCGGCGTGGAGGACGGCGATGCGGTCCGCATTGCGCACGGTGGAAACACGGTGGGAAATGAAAATCGTTGTTCGCCCCTGCATAATCTCGCGCAGATGATTGAGAATTTTATCTTCAGTATGAGTGTCGACGCTCGAAAGCGCATCGTCGAGAATCAGAATGCGAGGATTACGAATGATGGCACGGGCAATCGCCGCGCGCTGCTTCTGGCCGCCGGATAAGGTGATGCCGCGCTCACCCACCAAGGTCCGATACTGCTCGGGAAAACCCTCGATCTCCTCAGCAATACTGGCCGCACGCGCCGCTGAACGGACATCTTCGTCCGAGGCGTCTTCCTTTCCAAAGGCAATATTCTCCCGCACAGTTTCACTGAAAAGGAAAGTCTCCTGCGGCACAAAGCCGAGATTGCGGCGCAGGGTCGCTATTGGATATTCGCGGATAGGGACGCCGTCAATGAGTACGCTGCCCGGCTCAGCATCGTAAATACGCGGAATCAAGCTAACCAGGGTAGTTTTACCGGAACCTGTAGGTCCCACGATTGCCAAACTGCTGCCAGCCGGAATGCGCAGGTTGATGTCCTGCAAAACCGGAGTCGTGTTGTAAGCGAAGTTCAAATGCCGGAACTCGATCTCCCCAACGATCTGTGCAGGCGCGAGCGTTTGGCTCGTGCGGCTTTTGCCTCGGACCGTCGCGCCATCTTCAATCTCGGGCTTCTCCACAAGAATTTCATTGATGCGCCCCATTGACGCCGTACCGCGCTGGAAGATATTGATGACCCATCCCAGAGCGATAATTGGCCAGGTAAGCTGCACCATGTAGGTATTGAAGGCAACAAAACCACCGACAGTGATCCGGCCAGAAATCACTTCGCGGCCGCCCAGCCACAGCACCAGCACAATGGCAAGACCCAGCATGGTTTCAAGGGTGGGCCACAGCATGCCCATCAAACGAACCAGCTTCAGGCTGCGTTTTATGTATTCCTGATTCGCCGTCTCGAACGCCGCAATTTCAGCTTCCTCCTGCACGTAGGCGCGAATGACTCGCGCCCCGGAGAAATTCTCCTGGGCTCGCGCCGAGATCTCGGAAAACATCGCCTGGATTCGCTCAAAGCGTTCGTGAATTTTGCGGCCGAAGTATTGAATGGTGACACTGACAATCGGCAGAGGCAGGAAAGCGTAGAGGGTCAGCTTAGGGCTGATCGACAGCATGAACGCCAGCGCCCCGGCGGTAAAAACGATCGTGTTCGCTGAATACATGATCGCCGGCCCCAGCAGCATGCGAACGGCGTTGAGGTCGTTGGTAGCGCGCGCCATAATGTCGCCGGTGCGCGTCCGCTGGTAGTAGGAGTACGAAAGGCTTTCAAGATGTCGGAAGAGGTCATTGCGCAGATCGAATTCGATTTCGCGCGAAACGCCGATCACGATCCAACGGGTCAGAAACTGAAAGATTCCCTTGAGAGCCGCGACTGCCAACAAGGCCAGCGCGTACTTGCCGAGCTTTTGTTCAGTGACGCCGAGATGAAGGTCGTCCACCGCCCGCCGAATGACCAGCGGAAAAAGAATCCAGATTCCGTTTGTCAGGAAAACGCAGAGCGTCCCTACCACATAGCTGCGGCGGTACTTCTTGAAGTAGGAAACTAAGGGGCGAAGACTTTTCGGCAGCATCGCTGGTTAGATGCGATTCTACCAGTACCAGCTTCAGTTTCGCCGCATCGTCCCCATCAACGGCGAGCTTCGTGGCCACGACCAATCCGCGAATGCGATTGCACCGGCCGTCAACAATAGCACCACCCAGCTGACGAGAAAGAACCAGGTGGAATCGATCAGGTAGGAGTAAACAAGATCAACGTTCATGGCCACACGCTCACAAAACTACCGGCTGGCGGGTCTTTTTTGCAGAACCTGTCAGCATATGCTTCGATCCTTCAGTTGAGTTTTACCGGTCAGCTGTTTGTATTCCTCCAGAATTTCGCAAACGGCATTGAGCCGGCCGAGCGATGTCAGATGTCTATTGGTAAGCGCTTGCTCGATTTCTGACATCCAGCATTCGACGGCGCGCTCCACGCCGACCGACATTTCACTGGCAATAGCCTCTACCAGATCGGTTGGGATTGCTGTCGTAGCCAAGGAAGTACCCACCTTTCGTGATTTGTAGACGAACTGCTCACTCAGGGGGAGGAACCCCCTCCGTCCCGTCCCCCTCACCCGCAGATCGATCGCTAATTGGGTGCTTGTTCGGAGTGAGTTCCTTGTTCGCGCTCCTGCATATGTTGCTCGAACCGCTGCTGCTTCTTAGTTATGTACTGAGCCAGCTTTGTTTTCTGGTCCGCGGTCAGAACCTGGTACGCCTCATTGGCGATGCGCGCGTGCTCCACCTCAAGTTGTGTGTGGACCTGTGCCTCTTGAGTAGCAATTGCTTGCGCCTTGGACTGGTCAAACGTGCCGCTCTGGATAAGCTGCATCATTTGCTCGTGGCTCTGCATTTCCTGTGCGAACAAAGGTCGCAGCGTCGGTTTCTCCTTGGCGACGATCTGCTTGATCTGCGCCTGCTGGGCATCAGTCAGATCCAGGTAATCGGTGAAAAATCCCAGCATCCCCCCGCCAAAAAAATCACCGCCACCGTGCGGCCCGCCGTGCGGTTGTGCTATCGCAATACCCGTTACCAGCACGATAGCCAAAGCTGCAATCGACATCTTGCTGCGAAAGTTCATAACCTCTCCTGTGAGCATTCCCCGTAGGTCGGAAAACCTCAAATTGCCTCTGATCATACCAACACTTTTTCCGCCTGGGAGTGGTAAAGAGTCGGTCAACCGGAGTAAAGTTTTGTAAAGCGAGGTAACCGCTGGATTGACAATTCTTTACCACCTTTATCGGCGAGCCTAACTAAAATGAGCAAAGTGGATCGCATTCTGGTTATCGACGACGACGTGGAGCTGTGCGGCCTGGTAGGTGAATATCTCGAGCCCGAGGGTTTTCAAATCGAAGCCGTCCATGAGGGCAATCGCGGCCTGGATCGGGCACTGAACGGAGATCATCTGCTGGTGGTGTTGGATGTGATGTTGCCGGGCATGAACGGCTTCGATGTGTTGCGCCGGATACGAAACACCTCGCGCATTCCCGTCCTGTTGCTCACGGCGCGCGGGGAAGATGTGGATAGAATTGTGGGTCTCGAAATCGGGGCCGACGATTATCTTCCCAAGCCGTTTAATCCGCGCGAACTGGTGGCCCGCATTCGGGCAATCCTCCGCCGTACCCAGAGCGGAGAAAAGGGCGTAGATAAACTTGACGACCAGATTCCCGCTGTCGTGCAGGTCGGCGATATTGAACTTGATCCTGCCACTCGAATCGTTCGCCAGAATGGCAAGCCGGTCGAGCTGACCTCGGTCGAGTTCAATTTGTTGCATGTCCTGCTGCGCGAGGCCGGACGCGTGGTCACGCGCGAGCATCTGGTCGATGTGGTGCTGAGCCGCAAGTTTTCTCCCTTCGACCGCAGCATCGATATGCACGTCAGCAAAGTTCGCAAGAAGCTCGGCGATTCCGATAACGGCAGCGACCACATCAAGACGGTGCGCGGCGTGGGTTACATCTTCGCGCATCCCCGCGACAACGCCAAGAGCTCAGCGACCAAGGTCGAGCAAGCATGAGAAGCCTGTTTCTCAAGATCTTTCTCTCCTACTGGATCGCGTTTGCGCTTTTCCTGGTCTTGACGATTATCGTGACTCTCGCGATGCGGCCGTCGGGAGAACTTTCGAATCTGCAGGCGCAAGAACCAAAATTTCTCAACGAAGCGCTGCAGGCTTATCAGTCGGGCGGCGACGATGGGGCGCGAAGGTATCTGAGGAACATCCACGACAGTCAACACGTGCGGCTCTTCATCTTCGATGATCAGGGCCGCGACCTACTGGGCCGCAAGGCGCCGGAGTGGATCGAACGGGTACGGCGTGGGCAGATCCATACCGCCGATACCTTCCTGGGACATTTCGGCCCCGGCCAATTTCTGCGGCAAACGATCACGGCCGATAACGGTCGCCGCTACATGGTGATCGTCGACTTGCCCCCGGAGGAGCACCCGCACTTCGGGCCGCATGGAGTGCCTGGGTTGGGCATCCTGATCGCGGTAATTTCATCCGGATTGGTGTGCTACATTCTGGCACGATATTTGACATCGCCCATTGTGCAGCTGCGGGGCGCGACCCAGAAGCTGGCCTCGGGCGATCTTACTGCGCGCGCCGGGATGCCTGGGTCCCATCGGCATGACGAAATGGCCGAGCTCATGCGCGACTTCGATCGCATGGCGGAGCGCCTGGAAAACCTGGTGAATGCCCAGAGCCGGTTGCTGACCGACATCTCTCACGAGCTGCGATCTCCGCTGGCCCGCTTGAACGTCGCGCTGGAGCTGGCCCGCCAACGCAGCGGGGCGGAAGCGCGCAGCGCGCTGGATCGCATCGATCGCGAAGCTAACCGGCTCAATGAACTGATCCAGAAGCTGCTGACGATCGCCCGCCTTGAAGCTGGAGGGGAGTCGATTGAGAAAGTCCCGGTGCATCTCGAACACATCATCCACGAAGTTGCCCGGGATGCCGGCTTCGAGGCCCAGAGCCGGCATTGCGAAGTCGAGGCCACGGTGGTCGATGACTGTGTGGTTATCGGTAGCCCGAGCCTGCTGCACAGTGCGATCGAAAATGTGGTGCGCAACGCGATTCGTTATACGCAAGACGGCACCAGCGTGGAGGTCCGTTTGGAGCAGGGCGTGGGGTTGCCGAATCTGACGCTGCAGAACGGGACTCTGAAGAACGACGGTGTGGGCAAGCCGGAAGCTGTGGTGCGCGTGACCGACTCCGGGCCGGGTGTGCCGGACGATGCGCTCGACAAACTGTTTCGCCCGTTCTACCGCATCGACGATGCCCGCGGCCGACAGACGGGCGGGGTTGGCCTGGGCTTGGCCATCACGGATCGCGCGGTGCGGCTGCACGGCGGGACGATCCGAGTTTCGAACCGGCCGCAGGGCGGTTTGATGGTCGAGATTCGCTTGCCCCTCTTCTCGGCGGAAGTAAGAGACACGTTGGATCAGCGAACCATCACCATTCTCTCGCGCGAACTCTAAGGACGCGGGGCGCGGCGCCCTCGCCCGTGTGTATTGACTTATGAGTTAACATATTGCCGATATGTTAACTGTACCCTAACGGGTATATACCCAAAAATTTGTGTTTTCTGGCTAGATCTATGAAAACAAAGGAAGTGCTTGGGAGATACCCACGTAAAATATCGCTTCTAAAGGACTTACGGGAGGGATACCCTGATCCGGGTATCCTTCGGCGGTGGGTTCCGAAACCGTCTCGGCGGTCAAATTGTCAAAGAGCGGAGCAGTCAGTGCTGTTATCGAACAGCTAATGTAATCAATTTTATGTTAGCTGAATAAGAATGCCAGGTCAACCTTAAAGTGAGTCCCCGCGAAAAGCCTCGGCTGTCGCGCGGCACGGCTCCCATTTACCTTGACAGGGGCTGAGTGCGCTGATAACGTTTGCCTCCGCGGTCCGGGCCCTTGACCGAATCTTTCGAGCCTCTGGAGGCCCTCCATGTTTTCTCCCCCTTCTCAGTCTGTGGCTAGTCGTGTCCGGTCTGCTTGCCATCGCTTTGCTAGCTGCCATCTCACACGGGCAAAACGTAACCACGTGGCACAACGAAACAACAGGACGAGGTGTCAGCAAAAGGAAACGACCCTGACAGCGACCGGAACAACTATGGAAGTGGATGTGTTCGGCTTATGTGTGGGTTCGCCGGTGTGTGCGCCGTAGCGTTTAGGGGTCAAAAGATAAAGATCAAAGATGAAAACCGCGTCTCGCGTTCTACTAATTCTTCTTATGCTCTCGGCCTGGCATTTTCTGGCCCGGAGGGCGCACGGCCAGTCCGCTGAAACGCCACGGCCAGTGAAAGCTGGCCGGTTCAACTGCTCGCCTGCCCCGTGCGTGCTGCCGCCAACCCAAGCCTCTGAAGGTGGGAACCCGGTAACGAATACCCCCATCGTGACGAATCCCCTGAATCCGGAACACCTGTTGCTGGGCAGCGTCGATGGCAACTGTCAGCCACCGTCCGTCTTGGGGTTCCATCTTTCCCGCGATGGCGGTTCGACTTGGAAGCGCACCTGCATGACTTCGATCATTACCCAACAGCGCGTGTATTGGCCAAGCTTTGAGCCATCGGTGGGCTACGACCGGAAAGGGGCAGCCTGTGTCGTAGGATTCTACAATGCCAGCGACAGCAAAGATGGCCTCGTCGCCTTCCAAAGATCAACGGACGGAATCCACTGGAGCAAGCCAGCCGTGGCTTTGCGGCAGCCAGGCGTAACGTTCCCGTTTGAGACCTGGTACACGGTGGATACGAACGCTAGTAGTCCCCGGGTAAACAGCTTGTACGTGTCCGGGGTCATGTGGACGGATCGAGGGTATAAGAACCAGGTTCAGGTCTCGCATTCTACCGATGGTGGTGTCACCTGGAACCAAGTCGCAGTCGATGCAGTGCAAAACTCCCCCGCAATTGATCGCTTCACCCGCATGGCAGTCGGCAAAGACGGAACGGTAAACCTAACCTGGATGCATTGCGTGGGGAGTAGCAGCGAGATCTGTCGCAATAACGCTGCCGATATGATGTTCTCGAAGTCAGCCGACGGGGGGAACACGTGGTCTTCGCCGCACTTAATAACGACGGTGACGATGGCCCCTGGTTGGCAACTGCCCAACACCAAGGCCCGGGTCTACAACTACCCGGTGATTGGAATTGACAATAGTAAGCGTACGCATGCTGGGAACTTGTACGTGGCGATGTACACCTGGACAGGTACTTATCTGCGAGTGCAAGTCATCCGCTCCTCCGACGGCGGTACGATCTGGTCGAAGCCCGTTCCCTTAGCGCCAGCGAGCGACACCCGCGACCAGTTCTTCCCCGCGCTTTCCGTGAATGAGGCGGGACTAGTCGGAGTGAGTTGGCTGGACCGGCGCAATGACCCCGCCAACATCGACTACCAGGCATTCGCCGCCGTCTCGACTGATGGTGGGCAGACCTTCCCCAATACCCAACTCGCCCAGGCATTCTCCAACCCAAACACAAACGGGGGTAACAACTGGATGGGCGACTACACCGGCAACACCTTTGCGGGGAATGACTTCATCGCGGCCTGGATGGACAGCAGCAACGGCGTCGACATGCAAGAGGTAGTCGGCGGCATCCGGTTCAAGTGACCGTGAAAAGTTTCCTGCGCGAAGATAAACGATGAAACCGGTGCGCAATCGCAAAGTGGGCCAGCCACCGCAAATTCTTGCATCTTGACTCTGGCCGCTCTCCGGTCGTAGAGTCTTGCCTGCTACCAACGGTAGTTGTCATATCTTTCTTGCTCCAACTCCAAATTGCAAGTTGACCCGAATTGTTCAGGAGATTAGACGAATGAAAAAGCAAGTTGTGGTGTGCAGCATCTTCGCTGTGGGATTATCGTGTGTCGGTGCATTCGTAACCAGCGCGAGCGCGCAAGCGACCCCGCCCGGAGTTTTCAATACGGTTCCGGTGAGAAGCTCGCAAGCGGGATCCTTCAGTCAGGGATCCAGCGGGCTGATCACGGTGGGAAAAAACGTCGATGTCAACAAGGAAAACGGACCCCAGAGCGAGACCAGTGTGTCTGTGGACCCCACCAATTCAAACCATCTCCTGTTCAGCGTCAACGACCTAAGCCTCTCAACCGGAGCGGGCGCGGTGGTGTGGGAGTCTACAGATGGCGGGAAGACTTTCAGCAGTTTCAATCAAAACCCGAGCGGCTTCTGTTACGACACCTGGCTCGCTTTTAACACAGCCGGGGACGCCTTTATGTCTTACCAGTGTTTCAATCAAAACATCGCCTACAAGAAAAAAGGCCAAAATAGCTGGACCAGCACGACGCTGACGAATGCCGGTAGCTCGCCAGATCGGGACATGGTTGCAGTCGATAACTCGTCCACAAGCAAATTCAAGGGCAGCGTTTACATCGGTTATGACGACAATGGGAACAACAACGCCCCTTACGTGCTGTATTCGCGCAAAGGCTTCAACAACTGGCAGCGCAGCCCTCAAATTTCGACGCTGGGCACGCCGACGATCGGCGTGAACGTGGCAACGGGGCCGACTGGCACGGTGTACGCCACCTGGGAAGACTATTCTGGCCAGAAGCTCTGGTCCGCCAAATCGACCAATGGGGGCGCGACCTGGAAAACAGCTCACGTGGTTACGAACTTTCGCATTAACACAACGGGGTTCTTCATTTTCATTCCACCCCAGAACTCCCGAGGCGTGCTGCCGATGCCGTTTACCGCAGTAGCCCCCGCGGGCAGTCCCAATGCCGGCCGGGTCTATGTGAGCTATTTCGATCAGGACCCGAAGGGCAGCAACACCAACATCTACGTCCGATCTTCGGATAATGGCGGCAAGACATGGTCCGCTGAGTCTAAGGTCAACAACGACACCAACCATGCGTACCATTTCCACAATGCCATCTCGGTGGCAGCCGACGGTACGGTCGCGGTTTCGTTTTACGATACGCGTCGCGATCCGAACAACAAAAAGACCGACCGGTTCGTGAGCCTGTCAACGGACGGAGGCAAGACCTGGCAAGCCAACAAGCGGGTCACCACGGCGCAGTCCGATGAAACCAGGTCGGGAACCGATCAGGGCAACCAGTACGGAGATTACCAGGGAAGCGCAGTTGATGCCTCAGGCCAGTTCCGTTTGGTTTGGACTGATTCCCGCTCCAACGTGACATTTGAAGACATCGAGGAGGACAGCGCAAAATAAAAGATTCTTACAGCGAGTACTGATTCTCCGGCGGGGTTGCAGCATCGTCTGCAACTCCGCCTTCGCGTTTGCATTTCACCAAAGCGAATCGGGGGCGCGGCTCGTTTGTGGCCCACCACACGACTCTTATTCTCCAGAAAGGCGCAGGCAGCGGCGATCCATCATTCACCCGCCCCTTGCAAAGAGCGCAAGGAGCGGGGCACCTGCCGCGATCCACGGTTACGGAAGACAGAGTGATCGGTTCATTGCACTTGCTGTACCAGCGCTGGGGAGTTGTTGGGCAGAAAGGTTTGGTCTCCTGAGTATGGAGCTTCTACTTTATAGTCGCCTTTAGTTGGGAAGGCGTAGGTGAGCTTCGCCTTGCCCTGCTTTAGTGCGACGGCTGCATGATGGCCTTTCCACTGGAAGTCGACTTTGCCGGTGGGCGTACCGTATCCTGACAACCCAGCCGTGACGGTTGCGGTGAAGGTGACGGGCTGTCCCGCTTTGGAGGGATTCGGGGAGCTGGTCAGGGTTACACGGGTGCCAGCGGTGTTCATCACTGAAGTGAGGTCGTCGTTCTGGGCCATGCCAAGGATGTCCAACGCGCCGTCGTTGTTGACGTCTCCGAGGGCAAGATAGATTAGCGGAAGAGTGTCGTAGGGGACGGGCTGGCGGAAGGTGCCGTTGCCATTCCCAAACAGGACAAATAGACCCTCGGGGTTCCCGACGCCTACTACAACGTCGAGTTTGCCATCCTTGTTCACATCCGCGACGATCGGCGGACCCAAGTTGCTGCCAAAGATATAGTTGATGGGATTGTGGAAGGTACCGTCGCCCTTGCTCAAGAAAATGGAGAGGGAACTGTAATTCGTGGTCACTAAATCCGAGAGACCGTCGTTATTGAAATCTCCGGAAGCCACGAAAACGGGTCCCTTCGCCGGGTAGAAGGTCTGGGGCGGCTGAAAAGTTCCATCGCCTTTGCCGAGCAACACGCTGATGCCGCCGCTCTGGCTGTTGACGCCTACCAGATCGACTTTCTTGTCGCCATTGAAGTCCCCCGCGGCCAAACTATTGGGATCGGTTGCCACGCCGTAGAGTACGGGATTCTTGAAGGTGCCGTTGCCATTCCCCAGAAGAACATCGAAGCCTCCGCCCCCGCCGCTCACCGACACGGCGAGGTCTGGTTTGTGGTCGCCGTTGAAATCGGCGACCACGATCTCGGTCGCTGAGTCGCCCACGGCGTACGTATCGCCCTCAGTAAAGTTGGCTTGGCCGCCATTCAGGTAGACTGTCAGCTCTGTCGCAGATCCAGCCGCGGTGATGATCGCCAGATCCGGGGACTTGGCTTTGCTAAAGTTGCCTGCCGCCATCGCGACAGGGTAGCCGGGCAATCCAACGGCGTCCAGACTAGTCAAAAAGGTACCGTTCCCTTTTCCCAATGCAACGACCAACCCAGCAGCGGGAAAGTTCACGTTGGTCGCCATACCGATCGCGGCATCGAGGTTCCCGTCGCCATTAAAGTCTCCCAGGACCATCGTGGTGGCGCTGTAATAACCCGTCTGGTCGGTATTGCTGTCGGGAGCTGCCCGGAAGGTGCCATTGCCGTTGCCAAGGAACACGCTAACCTGCTGGGGCGCGTTGCCTTCCTGGAAGATATCGGCGATGGCCAAGTCCAGCTTGTGGTCTTGGTTGAAATCGGCCAGCGCGACCGCTCCGGCATTCCAGGCGTCGTAGCTGGGATACTTGGCCGGCACAAACCTGCCTGTCCCAGTGCCGAGCAGCACGGTCACGGTGCCAAGGCCAGCCTGGCCGGCCACTAGCAGGTCTGCTTTTCCGTCGCCGTTGAGATCGCCCACTGCGATAGAGTCTCCGAGGTAGGGACCGGAAGTGGGGATGGGCGATCCGAAGGTGCCATCGCCGTTTCCGAGGAGGACGTCAACGCCTTCGGATTGGGTGGCGAGGTAGCTGAACACGAGGTCCGGCTTTCCGTCGTTGTTGAAGTCGCCCGTCTCGATTGCATAGGGAATGCCGCTGGTCAAATAATTCACGGCGTTCTTGAACGTGCCATCGCCGTTTCCAATCAAGATAGAAATCACCTGATCGGAGGCGCACGCCACGGCTAGGTCCAGTTTCCCGTTCAGACTAAAGTCGCCGGCGACCACGGAGTTGGGGCCGCCGGCAACGTGGTATTCCGCTCCCGAAGCGAACGTTCCGTCGCCCTTGTTCAGGAAGATCTCAACCATGCCACCTCGCCCGGAACCTGAAACCGCGAGATCGGGCTTGCCGTCGTTATTGAAGTCTCCAACGGCAAGAAAGGGATTGTTGAAAGTAATCGTGTAGCACACAGGCGTTTGCAGACTACCGTCGCCATTGCCCAAGAAAATGCAGGGACCCAGTGAACCGATGGCCGCCAGGTCCAATTTACCGTCTCCGTTGAAGTCTGCCACGACCGGGTTGGTGAAAGGGATTCCACCATCGGGGTTGCTGATGATCGGCTTCTTGAACGCCCCGTTCCCATTCCCCAGCAAGACACCGATGGTGCCATTCTCGAGGGTCGCCACCGCGTCGGGGATGCCGTCATTGTTGAAATCGCCCACGGCGACCGAAGTTGGACTGGAAGGTATTTGAAAAGCCACGCCCTCCTGGAAGCGATCAACCGCGGCAAGCCAGGAGGTGCAAAGAAGGAAGAACAACGAAGCAACCAGGTAGCGGGACCACTTCCGGCTGGACATACTGACCCCCACGAGACGGTTACGGAAAGACTCAGCTTGCGGCGCAAACGGCGATCACTTTACTACAGGGTTGCCGGTGCGAGCAACTGTGAAACTTCTTGCACTAAATGGTCAAGCTGGATCCTGTCGGGGGCTCTCAAGACGTGAGCAGTCTTGCTCAGACTGATGGCACTTGAAGTGCTAGATTGAGGGTGCTTCGAGGCGGATCGTCGAAAGGCCCTGGAGTTGTTTGCGGTTTTTGTGGGAGTGCGGTATGAGGCGAATTGCGCCAATGCAAATAGTTTCCTTTTTTGTGTTGGCGGCTTGCGGGGCGTGGTGCCAGAGCGCGCGTCCGTCGGGTGACCTTCCGGATGCTCCGCCGATACAGCCTCCTGCCGTTGCCGAGAGATTGCACGCGTTTGTCTTTCACCCGCTTGTCTTTCACCCGCTAGTCGGTGATGCAGATTCGGCTTCTCGTCCTGGGACGGCCGCGAGCATGGTGCGCGAACCAGGGGTTGTCGCGCCTGGGCCGCAGAATGGTTTAAGGACCTCGTACTCAGCGGCGACGCAGGGAGATTCGAGCGCCTTTTTTGATAAGTATCTATATCCCTCGTTGCGCAGCCGGGTGCAGCGGTATCATCCGGCAACCAGCGGCAGCTTGATGGGCCGGGCCACTTACGCGGCTTCGCGCATCTTTGTTACCCGCGACGAGTCGGGCAAGGGAAGACTGAACACTTCGTATTTCCTCGGGATGCTGACTTCGGTCACGGTGGAGAGCGCTTACCGTCCCCAGTGGGCGCGATCCACTTCGGCGACGTTCAGCAATTTTGGTTCAACGATTGGCGGCGATGCGGGAATCAACGTGCTGCACGAGTTTAGTCCGGGCATCCGGCAGATTCTCAGAGGCCACGCACCGAAATTCGCGTCCAGTATTGAAGAGCGTATCACCCGCTACTAGGCGGCGCTGCGGCGGCGATCATCTATGGTCTCTTCGAGGAGCATCGGGCTGGCCAGTTTAGGCCGGCAGACGAACATCAGATAGGTTGCCCAACGGGGGAAGATGGCGGCCAGCATCAGGCGCAGGCGACTGTACGGGGAAATGAACTTTTCCACCAAGTAAGGACGAGGAAACTCGAACCACACTCCGCGCTGTTTCACAATCCTAAAACCCATTTCTTCGAGAAGCGATCGGGCATCAGGCACCGTGTACTCGCGAACGTGTTCGGGGGTCATCAGGAACGGCTTTCGTCTAAACTGCTGCAAGAGCCAGTTGTGAAAGCGCAGGCGATTGGGCACGGTGAGAATGAAGGTTCCATCCGGTTCGAGACATTCCCGCACCGTCTGCAGAGCGCCGCGGTCGTCTGGCAGGTGTTCGATGACTTCGGAGATTACGACGGTTTGGAACTTCTTTTTGAATGGCGGGTTGTAGATGTCGCCGACCATGAAGCAGCGATTTCCCAGGTACCGGTTCAGTTCTTTTGCCGCTTCAATTTCGTTGACGCTGATATCGAGGGAAACACAGGACAGACCGTGAGGCAGCAGATACTCCACGATTCCCTTGCCACATCCCAAGACCAAAACTGACTTTCCGCCCGAGCGCAAGACTTCGTCCTTGATCGCAAGGTGCCGGATGTTATGGTGCGGGTGGTTGGGGAACCTGGCTAGCGCGGCGTCGAGTCGCTGCAGTTCGTATCGCATGGCGAAACGCTCCTTTCCGTGAAAGGGTTTCCCGCTTTGCGTTTAGTTCACGCTTCGGGGTCAGATGCGTTCGGCCGAGGTGGGTGTAGCGTATCGCCGAGACTCAGCGTTCGTCAAGGGTTTCGGGGGTTTTTCAAGATTTCGAATTCCAATTCGGAAAAGTGATTTGCTACTGCAAGAAGAGACCAGTTGCGTCACTTCGAGGGAGTTACTCCCAGATCGGCGAATTGTGCTGGAGCCAGCGCTGGAGGGCGTCGGCGACATGGCGGTTGCCTTTATCGTTGAGATCGCCGCCGGGAATAAACATGTCCGGGGTTAGAGCGAATTGTCCTTGCGACAGGTCTAGGAAATTTGCCTGATTGCGCGACATGTAACGGTGCAGAGATGGAAAGGGACCGCCCGCGCGACTGGGAATGTAGACAAACAGCACGGGCACTTCGGCATTGCGGCAATCGTCTCGAATGGCGTCCAGGATGGCGGCGTTCAGATACCACCATTCTCCGTGCGGATAGCGGTGGGCCAGCGTGCGGTCCGCGAGGCGCGCGACGCGCCACAGGCTGGAATGCTGTTCGAGGAAGCGAACGAAAAAGTTCGGGCGGTCCTGCGGAGCCTTGGGAACCAGTTGACCATCGACAGGTTTGAAGACAGGCTTATTGAATCCCTCGGTCGAACGGTACGCTTCCTCGCTGCGCGTGAAGTTGCTACTGGTGAAAGTGACCACGACCAACTGGGGATGGAGAGGGAGGGCATGGGTACGAACCGTAAGCCAGATTTGGTCGAGCCCAAATCCGGGGATGCCCATGTTGTATGCGCACGCGCCTGGAATGCCGGCCTGCGTCAATGAGGCAAAGGTATTCTCGAATTTCGCCTTGACGCCGAAGGTGATGGAATCGCCGGCGAACACAATTTCTTTGCAGGTTGGGTTTGGGGCAAAGTCAGACGGTGCACGAAATCCCTGAGAATTAGTTTGGTATAGGGCCGAGTGCTTAAACGGACCCATTCTCCATCCCAGAACCGCATCGCGAACACGCCAGTTCATCGCTCCCGGACGATTTTCATATTCACCGACGTAGGTGCGGGGGAGCGGACGAAACAGCGGGAACAAGCGCAATGCGCCCTCCGCCAGCACCAACATGAAAACCAGCGACCCACAGAGCAACCAGAGTTTTTTCAGGGACTGCGTTTTCGTTGCCTGGCGGTGTTTGCGCTCCGGTGTGGTCGCGGATTTTCGGATTAGGAAGGGAGTGTCGGGAGGTTCCGTTGGAGGTGGAACTCGACGGGGGGACGCAGACTTCGACGCCGGGGCAGGATGGTCCTGCGCTGGGTGCGAAGCGGCCGGTGCAGCTTCTTCGAGATCGGCCAATCTCGATACCATTCCTTCTGGGGGAAGGAATTAGTGAGCGAACTGTACGCCTGGACGGCGGCGAAGTCAATCTCCACAGGGGAAGGGAGTAAACTTTGTTTTATGTCAGTCTTGAAGAAGGTTGCGATTGTGGTCGTGGCGTGGGTGGTGTGCGTCTTGGTCTATCTTGAGTTTTTTGCAAGAACGCGATGAGGCTTGGAGTCCAGCAGCGTTTTCGTGGGAGGGGACCGGCTGGGGGATTCGATGTCCATGCACCCGCCGCTGGCAAAAAACGTACGGAGCGGGGCATCCCATTTCTTTTGGCGTTCGCTTTGCGTTTATCCGCTCAACCGGCTACTGCATGACTTCAAACACTATGCCGTCGCCGCTTCCAGCGTTGCCGGCGGTTCCGTAGAGGTTTCCCTGGCTGTCGACGATGAGGCTCTCGTAGGGTCCGGCGCCGTCGCCGCCCAGGAAATTGTAGAGCACGGTTTCTATCCAGGTGTGGTCGACGCGGGTCATTTTGAAGACCGTGCCGCAATACACGCATCCCGAGCCGCCCCAATAAGTCGTGCCATATAGTGAGCCGCTGGTATCCATGACCAGCCCGGCCAAAGGGAAGGCGCCGTCGGCGCAATTGTTGCGGCTGCAAAAGTTGTGCAGCATTTTTTCCTTCCATTGGCCATGGCTGTAGCTGAGCTCGAAGACCATGCCGAAGTTGTTTCCGCCTTCCGCGCCGGTGCCGTAAAGATTGCCGTGGCTGTCACGAATCACGCCTGCGTCGGGCTGGCCGCCGTTGCCTCCGCCGACAAAATCGTAGATGTCGGTTTCGCTCCACTGTCCATGCGCGGGCTTGAGTTCCCACACGGCGCCGCAACCCAGACCGCAGAACTGAACGTCAAGGTTGTAGTAAGTGCCATATAGATTGCCTTGGGGGTCGAGGACGATGCCAGCATTGGGGATCACTCCGAAGCCGGAGAAGCTGTAGAGTACTTTCTCCGTCCACTTGCGGCGCGGTGGTTTCGGTGGAGACAGCTTGTAAACGGCTCCTCGCGTATTGCTGCCGCCGCCTGAGGTGCCGTAGAGGTTGCCTTGGGCGTCGAAAGTCAGGCCAGCGGGGCGCGCTCCGTCCGGGGTGTTTTGAAAGTTGTAGAGCACCTTTTCGGTCCAGCTGCCGGCATGAGAGGACAACTCGAAAACTGTGCCGCAGCCGCCCTGACCGCAGTGAGGGCTGGTGCCTCCGCTGGAAGTTGTGCCGTAGAGGTTGCCCGAGGCATCGAACAGCAGATTGCCATTCGGGCCAGAGCCATCGGGCGCGCTTTGAAAGGCGTACAGCACGGACTCTTGCCAGCCGCCGTTGGCGGACGGGCTCAGCTCGAAGACGACGCCACAGCCTGAACTGCCACAACTTCCGCCGAAGTTGCCTCCGTATGAAGCCGCGCCGTAGAGATTACCGCTCGCATCCATGAGCAGGCTGGAGTCTGGAGTGCCTCCGTCCGCTCCACCGGTAAATTGGTAGAGGACCTTTTCCTTCGGATGCGCCCAGAGGTTTGGAGCGAGGGTTGTGGCCAGACAGTAAATGAGAGATATCAAGATTCCGCGCCTATTCATGGAATCCGCCTCCTGTAACGCTTTGGGCTCGGGTCCCACTTGCGGCTCCCTGGGCCAGACGGCCCAGGCTGGCTGGCCGAACAGCGAACGGTTCCGAGGATTTGCGGCTTTGCTGAGAGTGGGTCATGTCTTCGGAATCCTTCTCTTTCCCCGTAACGATGGGTTGGTTGGGCACGGTCTCGTAAGCGTAGCCCGTCAAGAGCGCGCTAACCTGGCTTTGTCCCGAGCAGCTCACGTTGAGGCGAGCCCAGCCGAAATGCACTTTTCCGGTTATGACGAACTTGAGGCCCAGATAACGGTTGCTGACGTTCGCCCAGGGTCCGGTGCAGGCGGAGGATCCGGGGGGACGCGCTCCGCCCAGGAAGGAACTGGCGGCCATCACGCCGCCAGCGGGCAGGAATTGACCGTTAGGTCCAACGCGGGCACCGGCGAATAGAGCCGATGCGTAAGCCCGGCCGGACACGAGGTGTCCGCGGATCTGGTTTTTGCGCCCAATCGGCAAGGCGGAAAGCCGGCCAAATGAGCTGAAGCTGACTTGGCTAAACGTGTCCTTGAAACCGAAGTCGGCGATGCCGTCGTGGTTGAGATCGAGTTTGATCGTGCTATTGGGCGTGATTTGCCGGTGAGCTTTGGTGTAAACAATTTCCGCTTCGGAGGGCTGGCTGGCCAGAATTCCCACCCCGGCTGCTGCCGCCGCCAGGGCATACCTGCTGAGTTGTTGTTCGAATTCGCGAGGCCTGAAGGCCCGCTTCGACTGACTCTGAGGGCAGCGCATAGTGGACTCCTGGAGCTGATGGAATCTCTTTACTCGCCTCAAGAACGGCACCCATTGTACCGCGAATTTAATGATTCGGAATGGGAGGCGGATCCCTATAAGCGCTAACTTGAGGCCTTCCTTGCCCGTCTCTTACACACCGCATACCCGACCAGCATCCTCCGGTGCCCATCGTGCCAATCCTTGACTTTTGGGACATCGAACATCGATTCCAACCGGGAAGCAACTTTCGCCCTCCGCTGCGGTTCCAATCAGGATACGAGGTTTGCGCTTCCCTTATAATCCTGTTACACACATGAGGGTAACCCTTGACCTCTAACCGCATGCCGGGAAGGTTTCCTGTGCGGAGGAGCGGGATCTTGGGCCGACGACTGGGAGAAAGAATGGGGATGAAGTTTTGTTTGGTGCGGTATCCGGTGCTGGCGATTTCGCTTCTCTGCCTGACAGGTTGCACCTCGATCAATAACTCGGCCACGAGCGGCATCACCTACCTCTATGTCACGGCGCAGGCGAACACAACCATCTCGGCGTACGCGGTCACGCAGAGTTCGGGCGCGCTGACCACGCTTGGAAACGCGGTCGGAACGGGCTCGGTTCCTTCGGCGATCGCGGTCACTCCCTCGGGGAGCGCATTGTTCGTAGCCAACACCGGTTCCAATAGCATTTCCAGCTACACCATCAATTCGGACGCTTCGCTTACCGCAACCAGCGCAACTACGCCGACGGGAAGCACGCCCACGGCTCTGGCTATCGACTCCGGTGGCAAGTTCTTGTTTGTGGCCAATCAGGCTTCAAGCACGATCTCGGTGTTTGCGATTAATGGCACGGCCTTGACCCAAGCGCCGGGTTCGCCATTCACGACCATTCCGGTTGGCCTTTCCTACCCCAACGGTACGCTGCCGGCTGCCGTGGCTGTGAGTGCATCGGGAAAGTTTTTGTATGTTGCCAACCAGTTGGCCAATTTTGTTTCGGCCTTTGCGATTAATTCGACGTCGGGTGCGCTCAGTCCGCTGCCGGTGCCGTTTTACGACGATGGACAGACTTCGCCTTCGGGACTCGCCATCACACCGAACGGAGGTTTTCTCTACGTCGCTAACGCTGGGGCGAACTCGAATAACATCTCGGCCTATGCTATTTGCGACAACGTGGTCAACAGTTGCGTTAACCCAAATACTCCCAATGGCGCGCTGACGGCGGTAACGGGTTCTCCGTTTTCGGCGGGGCTGGGCCCGGTGGCGATTGCCTTCGATCCCGGTTTTAGTTTCGCCTATGTCGTCGACAAGGGGTCGAACACGATTTCGCAATATTCTTACGGTCCTGAGAGTGGAGTTTTGACGCCACTGTCTCCGGGGACTATCTCCACCGGCGTGACTCCCGTGTCGATCGCCATTTTGTCTGGAGTTATACCGACTGATGTGGGAAACACCCTCTTCAACACCACGGACTACGCTTATGTGGCCAATCTCGGCGCCGGAACGATTTCAATTTTTTCTCTCACCACCAGCAGCGGACTTCTGAATGTGGTCGGCCAGCCCGTTGTGATTTTCGGGCAGACCTCGGCGGTCTCAGCGAGGTGAGGGTAGTGCGTTGTGGGGTGATTTTCAGTGGTGGCAGGGGGTTTTAAGTAGGAACTTTCAGGATCAGGTATCCGCCGACCAGAGCGAAAATTAAATCCGGTGACCATGCGGCCAGCACGGGTGGCAATTGGCTGATGTTTCCCATGGCTTCGAAGAGACCGGCAACCGTCCAGTACACTACTGCGGTCCCCACGGCGACGGCGACCCCGGTGATTGCGCCGCGCCGTCCTGACGAAAGCGAAAACGGAATGGCGAGCACCGCCATGACGAGAGTGATGATGGGGAAGGCAAATTTCTTTTCCAGTTGGACTCTGAGGCGCACTACGTCGAAGCCGCTCTGCTGCAGGTCGCGGATGTAGCGGCGCAACTCCTGGTAGTTCATTTCGGAAGACTGCTTCACTTCCTTTTTGAAGTAAGTCGGAGGTTCGCTGACCATGGGGAACGTCGCGACGTCGAAGGTGCGATAGTTTTCGATGGCGGGGCCGCGCAAATCGCGCTCCCATCCTTGAGTGCAGACCCAGCGCCGCAGGCTGTCCTCCCAGTGGGCGCGGGCGGCGTAAATCCGTTTGGTCAATTGGAAGGTGGCAGGGTCGAACTGGAAAACCGCAAGCCGGCCGAATTGATCACGATCGGAATCGAAGAGCTCGTAATAGTAGATATCGGAGTGCTGTCCGAAGATCCACTTGCGGTCGGGGTTCAGATAGGTTTGGGCCGGCTTGCCTTTGATCAGGTTGCGGAGCGCGTCCTGGCGCTTGTTCGCGTGCGGCAAGTAAAACTGGTCGGCGAAGAAGAGGCCGGTGGCAAGTATGGCTGAGGTTATGACCAGCGGCGTCACGATGCGGTAAATGCTGATCCCCGTGGTCTTGATGGCGGTGATTTCGTTGGAGCGTTGCATCACGCCTAAGGTGATGAGAACAGCCAGCAGGATGCTGAGCGGCGTGATGTTGTAAACGAAATACGGCGACACGTTCAGCAGGTATTCTCCGACAATCAGCGGCGAGATCTGGTTGCGGAGAATGTCTCCCAGCAACTCAAATAGGGTGAACACCAGCAGGAGCAGCAGGAACGTCGCCACGACCATCGCCAGATTCATGCCAAAATCGCGCAGAACGTAATCGTCCAGGATCATGGGGAAGCGGGCTCTGAACACGCGGCGGCGAGTGGCGGCGCGCTCGAAGACGTCTTCGGCGCGGCGGAATGGCATCCGAGCCGCTTCTTGCACGCCCGCACCAAACGGATGCCAGAGTCTCCGCATGGAAGCGATTTCAAACGGTCGATGTTCGGCGCGCCAAAGCAGAAAAGCGCCGCCAAGAAAGAACACAATGTCCGCCAGCCAAACCCCGAAACCGGGTGACAGCCTGTCTTGGCGGGCCAGTGAAACTCCAACCAGCGAAGCGGAGTAGTAAGCGAATACCAACAGAATGGTGAGCACGAACCCGGTCGACTTGCCGCCTTTTTTCGAGGACAGGCCGAGGGGAATGCCGACCAGCGCCAATACCAGACAGGACGTGGGCAGGGCGAAGCGGCGATGGAACTCGATCAGGTACCAGCGGGCCAGAGCTTGATTCTTGGTTTCATGGGCCTGGCGCCAGAGTTCCCAGGTTCCCATTTGCGAGACCGGTGCGGGCTCCTGTTCCTTGGCATTGTCGGCCTGGGGAACCGGAATGGGGATGTCCGTCTGTACGAAAGTAGAAATCTGGTAGTGATCAGAATTTTTCGGATCGAGCTCGTGGGTCGATCCTTCGGTGAGGTGCAGATGCAACGTCTGCGGCCCCTCGCTGACCAGAATGCCCTGCCGAGCCAGGGTGATTCTCGGGGAAGAAGGGGTGCTGGTATCAGCGATAAAAACACCTTTCCAGATGGCCGCGCCCTGGGCTGCTTTCACATTCTGGACGTAGAGCACGAGTCCCGGAAAACCTTCGTAGAACACTCGCGGCTGAACTTCGAACGACACTTGAGAAGCTTTCATGCGGTCCTGCAACCGGACCATGGCCGCCTGGGACTGGGGCGCCAGATAGACTCCGTTGGCCAGCGCAAGCAGCCACGCCACGACGGCGAAGATGGAAACGATGCGGAGAAAGCTCCAAACCCCGATGCCGCTGGCCCGCATGGCGGTGATTTCGCTGTCCGCCGCCAAGCGACTCAGGCCGATCAGAATGCCCACCAGCACGCCGGCAGGAATGCTGATGGTGAGGGTGACGGGGACAATAAAGAAGAAGACTTCGGCGACGGCAGGCAGAGGAGCGCTGTTGCGTACGACGAGTTCGAGGATTTGCCCGAGGTCGCGGGTGAACAGAATAAAGGTAAACACGGCCACGCCGATCAAGGCATGAGCCGTGACTTCGCGGAGGATGTAGCGGGTGAGAATCCGCATGGGTAGCGACTAAGTCGAGTCTAGCATGCGTGCCTTAGCCCCCGCCTGGCTTATGAGAATTGACTCGGGGGCATTTGAATTGATGAGAGAACGCTCCGGCTCGTTGCGAGCGAGGAAACTTGGAGACGTTTTAAGCGAGCGAGGCTCGGAGTAAAAGGAGCCGACACGGTTTATCTAATCAGGCCAGACTAGATCTCCGCGGTCGCAAAATAGCGGGCTGAGAAAAATGCGGCTTGGCAAACAACGTGCACACCCTTTAGCAAATAGCCTTCGTCCTGAACCCCTCGCGGGCGAAGCAGAAGGGCAGTCCTCCCCGATGAAGGCGCTAACCGTGATGTGCGTGGACGATGATGCTGGGATCCGAGAACTCTACGGAGCCCTGCTCGGGCAAAACGGCTACGAAGTCATAGCCGCCACCAACGGCCGCCACGCACTTCACGTGTTTGAGTCCAAGGAAAAGGAAATTGACGCCGTCATTTTGGACTATGAGATGCCTGGAATGAATGGTTTGGAGCTGGCCACATGGCTTAAACAGCGACATCCAACCTTGCCAGTAATTATGGTCTCGGGATCGCATCCAGAACTGGAAGAGATGTCTCCCTTCGTGGATGCCGCGATGGCAAAAGGCGCGCCCCTGCGGCACATTTTGGACCGGCTTGAAGTTCTACTTGCCTCTTAAGCACCCTGCGCGCCGTCACGCTTGGTGACACATTCCTGTCAGACCGCCCGCCTGCCGGGTGCCGAGGGCTCGGCAAAATGCCGACTATTCGGCTTTCAGGAACAGGGCGGCCAATGGCGGCAAGGTCAGGTTCAGGGAGTATGGACGTCCGTGGACCGGCTGTTCCTCAGCCATGACACCGCCCGCATTTCCCATGCCACTGCCTCCATATTCCCTGGCATCGCTATTCAGAAGTTCCCGCCAAAAGCCTCCGCTGGGAACCCCGAGGCGATAGCCGATCCGGGGAACCGGGGTGAAGTTGCACACCACCACGACGTTTTGCCTGGACGAACTCCCTTTACGAAGTAACGAGAGCGTACTGGCGGCATTGTCGTTGCAGTCGATCCACTCGAATCCTCTGGGGTCGGTGTCGAATTCGTGCAGGGCCGATTCGCTGCCATACACCCGATTCAGCTGTTCAACCCACTTCTGCATTCCGTGGTGAACGGGATACTGCAACACATCCCATTCGAGGCTGCTGTCGTGCGCCCACTCCCGCACTTGTCCGAATTCATCTCCCATGAACAAAAGCTTTTTGCCGGGCTGGGCGAACATATAGCCGAAGAGCAATCGCAGGTTGGCAAACTTTCGCCATTCGTCTCCGGGCATTTTCCCAATGAGCGAGCCCTTGCCGTGGACCACTTCGTCATGCGAAAGCGGCAATACAAAATTCTCCGTGAAGCCGTAGAGCATACGGAAGGTGAGCTGGTTGTGGTGAAATTTGCGGTGGATGGGGTCGTGAGAGAAATACTGCAGGGTGTCGTGCATCCAACCCATATCCCATTTCAGGCCGAAGCCCAGGCCGCCGAGATAGCTGGGCCGCGAGACCATGGGCCACGACGTCGACTCCTCGGCGAAAGTCTGAATCCCGGGATACTCCTTGTAGGCTTCAATATTGACCTGGCGCAGGAATTCAATCGCCTCCAGATTCTCTCGTCCGCCGTATTTGTTGGGAAGCCACTCGCCCTCCTTGCGAGAGTAATCGAGGTACAGCATGGACGCGACCGCATCCACGCGCAGCCCGTCCACGTGATATTTATCCAGCCAGAACATTGCGCTGGAGAGCAGGAAGCTTCGGACCTCGTCGCGTCCATAATTAAAGATGAGTGTCTTCCAATCCGGATGAAAGCCCTGGCGGGAATCGGAGTGCTCGAATAAATGGGTGCCGTCGAAGTAGGCCAGCCCATGCTCGTCGGCAGGGAAGTGCGAAGGCACCCAGTCGAGAATCACGCCAATGCCGCGCTCATGCAGGTAGTCCACCAGATACATGAAATCCTGCGGGGTGCCATAACGCGCGGTTGGGGCGAAATAGCCGGTGGTTTGATATCCCCAGGAGCCGTAAAACGGATGTTCCATCACGGGGAGAAGTTCGACGTGGGTGAACTGCATGCGTTGAACGTAATCGGCCAGCCGCGGGGCGGTCTCGCGATAGGTCAGGGGACGATTATGTTCTTCGGGCACTCGCATCCATGAACCGAGATGAACTTCATAGATGGAGATTGGCGCATGCAGGGAATTTCTGCCCTGACGCTTTTGCATCCAGTCCTGATCGGACCATTGGTAATCGAGATCCCATACGATGGAGCCGGTGCGTGGTGGCTTCTCGTGGCAAAATCCGAATGGGTCTGCCTTGTCGACTACATGCCCGTGATGCCGCGAAACGATGTGAAACTTGTACAGGGCGCCCTTGGGGACACGGGGAATAAAGCCTTCCCAAATGCCTGAACTTTCCTGCGCATACAGCGGATGCGAATCTTTGTTCCAGTCGTTGAAGCTGCCCATGACGGTTACGCCGTGGGCATTCGGGGCCCAGACGCCGAAGTATGCGCCGGGTTGACCGTCGACCGAAGCGAGATGACAGCCCATCTTTTCATAAGCGCGATAGTTCCGACCCTGGTTGAAAAGATAAAGATCCTGCTCAGTCAGAAGTCCCATTCTCAGCGCGACCTCAGAGCCAATTGGATTCGTCATTAGGGGTTAGGGTTAGCCGACCGTTTTAGTGTACCGGAATGATACGGGTGCAGAGCTCAATATGCTGACCCTTGCGTGCTAGACTTCTAACACGGCCTCGATTCTGTCGCGTGGGGCTTATCACATTCAATGTCCGTACTGCGCGTCATTATTCTTTGGCACCAGCATCAGCCTTTCTACAAAGATCTGGTCACGGGTGAGTACCGTCTTCCGTGGGTTCGCCTGCACGCGCTCAAAGATTACTACGGCATGGTCAAACTGTTGGACGAGTTTCCCAATGTCCACCAGACTTTCAACCTCGTCCCGTCGCTGATCACGCAAATTCAGGACTACGTGGCTGGAACGGCGCAGGACCCGTTCTTGAAGGTTGCAGCCAAGCCCGCGAAGGATCTCACGCCAGCCGAACGCCGCTTCGCCCTGCAGTATTTGTTTCAAGCCAACCCGGTACAGATGATTGGTCGCTATCCCCGCTACCACGCGCTATGGGAACGGTTTCGCGGCGTGGGTGATTCTGCGGAACGGGCGGAGAAATATTTTCAGGCGCAAGACTTCACCGATCTGCAAGTGCTCTCGCAAATTGCATGGTTTGATGAGTTCTTCCTCGATGACCCCGATATCGCAGCGCTGGTCGAAAAAGGTCAGGGATTCTCGCTTCAGGATCAAGCCTTCGTAATTGCCCGCCAGCGCGCGCTGCTGGGCAAGGTTCTTCCCGCGCATGCTACCGCCGCACAGCAGGGGAGAATCGAAATCTCAACCTCGCCCTTTTATCATCCCATCCTGCCGCTGGTGTGTGACACGAACATGGGTGCTGTCTCGACGCCGGGACTACCTCTGCCTCAAAACCGCTTTCGCCATCACGAGGATGCGCGCGAACAACTTCGGCGTGGGCTGGAGTTGCATCAGCGAGTCTTCGGGGTTCAGCCCGTCGGCGTGTGGCCTTCGGAGGGCAGCGTGTCGGAAGAGGTTTTGACCATCGCGCAGAGCCTGGGTGTGAAGTGGATGGCCACGGACGAAGGCGTCCTGGGACGAAGCCTGGGAATTAACTTCGCGCGCGATGGCGAAGGGCGACTTGCACCACAGACTGCGGAAAAACTTTATACCATCCATCGCTTTGAGAGCGGCTCGACGCAAATGCATTTGATCTTCCGCGACCACACCATCTCCGACATGATCGGATTCGTGTATTCGGGGATGCCCGCGCAGGACGCCGCCAATCACCTCATTCACAATATCAGGCAAGCCGCGCAACCCGTGCTCAATCAAGGACGAGATGCGGTCGTGTCCATCATCCTCGATGGCGAGAATGCCTGGGAGTACTACCCCCGGTCAGGTCGCGAATTCCTGCGCCGCTTCTGTGACAAACTGGAGCACGAACCGGGGATCGAGGCGGTCACGGTATCCGAGGCGATCGCGCGTCATCACGATTTCGGCACGCTTACCTCTCTGGTTCCGGGTTCCTGGATCAACGCCAACTTCAACGTGTGGATCGGTGCGCCCGAGGATAATCGTTCCTGGGATTATCTCTACCACGCTCGCAACTTCTACGCCGAGGCCGCGAGCCGGGCAACGGAGGCACAACGCAAGCTGGCTCTCGAAGAACTGTTCATCGCCGAAGGCAGCGATTGGAACTGGTGGTACGGGCCGGAGCATCACTCGGCGAACGACCGCGAATTCGACGAACTGTATCGCAAGCATCTTTCCAACGTGTATCAAGCGCTGGGTGCAATCGCACCCGATTATTTGGCGCAACCGATTAGTGGCGTCGAGGCCAGGCCTGAGTTCACTCCTCAGACTCACTACATCCATCCCCATATCAACGGTGACATGGTTCGCTATTTCGAGTGGATGGGCGCGGCCGTCCACACCGCCGATCATCGCGCCGGAGCCATGCACGGCAAGCAGTTTCTGGTTGATTGTGTCCACACCGGAATCGATGAGACTTACGTGTATGGCCGCCTGGATTTTGTGGGCAAACCGCCCGAGTGCGATTTCGACTTGGTGGTCAATCTCGAATCCTGGGCGACGGACGCGAACCGGCCCCGGCGGGCGTTGCGAATGGACGCGCGAATCGCAGCAGGGAAGACTTTATCGTGGCAGGTGAGTTCCTCAGAGGAGGAAAAACCTATCGCCACGTCCGAGCAACCCTCGGAAGAAGTGAGAGTAGCTTTGCTGCGAAACTTCGAGTTCAAACTGCCGCTGGCCTGGTTGCTGGCCAAGCCAGTGGCTTCGGTCGCGGTGAACGCCGGAGGAAGAGCAACCACCCCGGTGGCGACCCTGCTGCGCCTGCGCTTCAGCGTGTGGCAAAACCGTCTGCCAGTCGACGCGCTCCCGCTCGAGGGGTGGATCGAGCTTCGCCTCTTGAGCGAAGAGGATCTCATGGCGTTGGCTTTTTGAATGCCATTTCGCTTCATTTCGTACGATTAACCTTTCCTTTCGTGCCGATCAAGAGCACCATTGCCATCAGAGGCGTCCTGGTTTGGAAAGGAGACGAAGCCATGACTGAGCAGCCTCCAAAGGAGCGAAGGAAATATCCGCGCAGTAAGGTCGCGATTCCGATTGAATTCAAACCTGAAGGCGCAGCCGTCGCCAGCCACGCCGAAACTGCCGATCTAAGTCTTGTTGGATGCTACGTGGAGATGAGCTTCACGCTGCCCGTGGGGAGCAAGTTAGAACTTGCGCTCTGGGTTGAGGACCAACGATTGCCGATGAACGGGATTGTCGTAACCCACCATCCGCAATTCGGCAACGGTATCGAATTCCGGGACCTGTCTCAGGAAGACCGAGCCAAGCTGGCACAGTTCCTCAAAGAATGGGAAACGCGAGCCGAAGAAAAGCCGGAAGCTAACGCCTCCGGCTAAGGCACAAAAGCAGTTTCCTACTGCCCGCCAGTGGCTGCCGTCATCGCTAGCGGACGGCTTAATTCCATCACTAATTCAGTACCCGCAGGCAGCATCGCCGAGTTCTTCTTGCCCAGCCAGTGAGCGACGGTAGCCGTGGCGCCGACCGCCCCGCCGATCAGCACGCCTTTGCCTCCGCCGATCAACCCGCCCACCAGCATGCCGCCCCCAGTGCCCATGCCAATCTCAGTCATATCCTTGCCGTCGTGCCCCTTGCCCTTGAACTGGCCTTCATCGTTGACGTCGGTTCCGTTGCGTACGCTGGTATCCACCAGCGTCGCATTGAGCATGTAGTGTTCGCCGTTCGGCAAAACTACAGTCTCCGGAAAGATGGCAATTGTGGGTTTGCCCGCAATCCGGCGTGGTTCGCTGGTCTTGGTGACGCGCCCCTGTATGGTGGCGCCGACGGGAATCACCGGTTTTCCATCAAGCATCACGGCTTCGGTCACTCGTGCGGAAAAGGGGTCCCCACTCTTGCTGGAGAAAGTTGTCAGAGCGTTCTCCAGTTTTACTTTCATGGATGTGCCAGCAGGCAGTGAGATATTGTTTTGTGCCACCGCAGACACGGCCAGCAGCACGACACTAAGCAATACAAACTTTTTCATTTCGCCTCCTCTAATCGATCGTAAGTTTCGTCAAATGTTTTTGTGTGTTCAAAGTCAACGAGAACCTGCCAGTTTCCGGACCGCCTCCATAACCTGCTCCACCGGCGCTCGATCCGTCTGATTCTCGCCGCGATAGATATAGCGGAGCGTCCCGCCTTTGTCGATGAGGAGCGTGGCCGGATGTGCGATATTGATCGCGTCCTTTGCCAGCCGGTTGTAGAGCCCGTACGCCTTAGTCACCGAGCGGTCTTCGTCCAGCAGAAACGGAAACGATATCGGATGCTTCTCCAGGAACCTCACCGGCTTGAACATCCCGTCGCGCTTTTCGGCCGCGATGAACACTACTTGGGCTCCAGCCTGATCGAGTTCGCTTTTCAACGGCTCAAACTGGGCCATGCGTTTTACGCAGTTGGGTCACCAGGTGCCGCGCAAAAATTCCACAATCGCCGGGGCGCGTTCCCGCAGACCCGAAAGCGAAAACATTCCCTCCCGATTAGCCGCCATCAGCGAAAAATCAGGCGCACGCGACCCGATTCCCAGCGTCTCCGTGCGATTCTGCATCGTGAAATCGACTTTAAGTTACCTGCGAGAGCAGAACAAGAGCGGATGCAACCGACGAACCATCGGAGGCACGGGCTCGGTGCGTGTAGTGCGGACAGTACAATCCGCGAACTCCACCATCACTGAGGCTCGTGACGCTTGTGATTTATAATCACCGCTCTCGGGTCAAACCCATGGCAAGAACCTACACCGGTACCGGCTACCTCACAGGACGCCGCCTAACATTCGAGCCAAACAATCCCAACGTCAGAGAAAACGACAATTCGAAGATCACGCCTTCAACTAAGGATGCACTCATGCCCATGATGAATATTGCCGACATCCACGCCCGCGAAGTTCTCGATTCCCGCGGCAACCCCACAGTCGAAGCCGAAGTCACCCTGGCCGACGGAACCAGCGGGCGGGCCATCGTTCCCAGCGGCGCCTCAACCGGAGAACACGAAGCCGTCGAACTGCGCGACGGCGACGACCAGCGATTCCTCGGCAAAGGAGTACTCAAGGCCGTCGATAATGTAAACAGCGAGATCGCCGACGCGCTGGCCAATTTCGACGCCTCCGACCAGCGCGCCCTCGATCAAAGGATGATTGAACTCGACGGCACCGAAAACAAAGGACGTCTGGGCGCGAACGCCATCCTCGCGGTTTCGATGGCGGCGGCGCGCGCATCCGCGACGGCCTTTGGCTTGCCTTTATATCGATACCTCGGCGGGGCCGCAGCCAACACGCTGCCCGTGCCCATGATGAACATTCTCAACGGTGGCGCCCATGCCGACAACAACGTCGACTTTCAGGAATTCATGGTCATGCCGGTGGGCGCGGAATCGTTCTCCCAAGCGCTGCGCTGGGGGGTCGAGGTCTTTCACACTCTCAAGGGTGTGCTCAAAAAGCGCGGCTACAACACCGCTGTCGGCGACGAAGGCGGATTCGCACCCTCGGTTAAATCGAATGTCGAAGCCATCGAGGTCGTGCTCGAAGCCATCCAGCAGGCCGGCTACAAGCCCGGCGAAGAAATCTCCATCGCCCTCGATCCCGCCGCCAGCGAGTTCTACAGAGACGGCAGGTACATTTTCAAGAAATCGGACAAATCAGAGAAGAGTTCCGATGACATGATTCGCTTCTGGGCCAAATGGGTGAATGACTATCCAATCGTTTCACTCGAAGATGGCTTGTCCGAGGAAGATTGGGATGGTTGGCAGAATCTCACGAAAGAGCTGGGCGGAAAGATTCAACTCGTAGGCGACGACATTTTTGTGACCAATATTCAAATCTTCGGCGAAGGCATCGAGAAGGGAATTGCCAATTCAATTCTGATCAAGCTCAACCAGATCGGCACGGTGAGCGAAACCCTCGACGCCATTGACCTGGCCCGCCGCAACGGCTATACCTCGGTGATCTCGCACCGCTCTGGCGAAACCGAAGACACCTTCATCGCAGATTTGGCCGTGGCAACGGGCGCGGGACAGATCAAGACCGGCTCGGCCTCGCGGACCGATCGCATTGCCAAGTATAACCAGTTGCTGAGGATCGAAGAGGAGTTGGGAGGCGCGGCGAGGTTTCTGGGGTTGAAGGCGCTGAACTACAAAGGCTACGCAAGGCAATAGAATCTCGAATCTAAGTTGGAACAGGCATGGAACGAGCTTGGTTTGGCTTCGTGCGGCTACTTTTCTTTCGTCGGCTTTGGGATCGCTGTGCTTGTTAAGGGTTGGAAAGGCAGGAAGGCTCGCCACGACAGATCTTCCGGTGAGGACTATTTCTTACTGCTGGCTTCTGGGCTGGTTTTGACGCTGGCCTTCTTGGCACTCCTCTACTTCAGTCTTTCTAAAGGCTCCGGGAGCGCCACAGAAAGATATCTTCTCTTTGCTGTTCTAATGCTGCTAGCGGCCGGACTCACTTATGGCTCGAATCGAGTACTTCGTCACAAACGAAGGCACAAAGACGATCTTTAGACACGGTTGCGCAAAAGGTGCCCGCTCTAATTTGACTTAGTCCATGACTTAGCTATAATAACCGCATGGAAGTCAATATCCATGAGGCTAAAACCCACCTGTCCCGCCTGCTCGAACGGGTCGCCATGGGCGAAGAAGTCATCATTGCTAAGGCCGGAAAGCCCGTCGCCAAACTGGTGCCACTAGAAAAACGACCAAAGAATCGGTTCCTCGGCTCGGCCAAGGGCGAGTTTACCGTGCCGGATGACTTCAACGATCCGCTCCCCAAGGAGATCGAGGATCTCTTCTACGAATGAGGGCCCTTCTCGATACCCACGCATTCTTGTGGGCGATTGCGGACGACCGGAGGCTTTCCCGCCGGGCGCAAAAGATATTTACCGGCCCCAATGACCTCTGGCTGAGCGCGGCCAGCGTCTGGGAGATACTGATCAAGGTGCAGGCGGGCAAACTTCCCTTGCCCCAACCCACAGGCCCGTACCTGGTTAAGCAGGCTGCGGAGAACCGGATCGAAGTTCTGCCGATTACTCTGGACCATATCCTAAGGATCGAATCGTTGACCATGCATCACCGTGACCCGTTCGACCGCGTTCTGATCGCGCAGAGTATCGAAGAAAAACTTCCGCTGGTCACTGCCGATCCGCACTTTGAGCGTTATCCTGTCGAGGTAATTTGGTAGTGTTTCCGAGGAGAGGTTCTATGAAACGTCAATCTGCATTCCTCGCAATTATTCTTTTCGCAGCTTCGGCAGCCTTCGCCCAACAACCCGTGCCTGAGGCCGGTGACACCCCGGCTTCGAAAGAAGACATCCAGAAGCTTTTCGAGATCATGCAGATTCATCAGCAAATGCGCCAGGTGATGGACTCGATGATGAAACAACAGAGCGCCCTGATCGACGAGACTTTGAAAAAGCGTTACCCGCAAACTTCGGCTGACAAGATAGCCCGCGCCAACCGCATGATTGCAGAAACCATGAAGGACATGCCCATGGACGCCATGCTCGACGACATGATCCCGATCTACCAGAAACACTTCTCCAAGACCGACATCGATGCCATGAGCGTCTTCTACGCATCGCCAACCGGCCAAAAGATGATGCGGGAGATGCCCGCCCTGACCTCCGAATCGATGCAGGCTTCCTACGCGCGCATGCAAAAGCAAATGGATGCCATGACGAAACAGGCAGAGCAAATCGTGAAAGAAGATCAGGAAAAGCCGAAGACCGCACCAGCAACAGCGCCGCCTCAGCAAAAGAATTAGGGTAGTTTATGGAACACGCTGTTTTAGTTGGAAATACTGCAGAAGGTGTGTCATTCCGAGGAGCGGGAGCGACGAGGAATCTGCAGTCCCGCGCGGTCGCGAGCAAACTACAGATCCCTCGCGTTGCTCGGGATGACAAAATCAAGCTTAATGCCAATATCGACGTTGTAGATCCGCGTGAATCCGCGCAATCTTTTTTGTTTTGCTAGAAGCCAGGAGCTAGCAGCTAAATGCGTCCCAAACCACTCGTCCTCATTATCCTCGACGGCTGGGGCTATCGCGCCGAAACCAAAGCCAACGCCATCGGGCTCGCCCGCAAGCCCACTTACGACCGCCTGCTACGCGAGTATCCCAACACCCTGCTTCAAACCAGCGGCCCCTACGTCGGCCTGCCCGACGGTCAAATGGGCAACAGCGAAGTCGGCCATCTCAACATCGGCGCCGGACGCATCGTGCACATGGACAGTACGCGCATCGAACTCATGATCCAAAACGGCGAATTCTTCTCCCACCCAGTCCTGCTAGCTGCCATGAAGAATGCCCGCACCGCAGGCTGTCGCCTTCACCTGTTCGGGTTGCTCTCCGATGGCGGCGTGCACTCCTACCAGACGCATCTCTACGCGCTGCTGCGCATGGCCAAACAGAACAGCGTCGACCGTGTTTTCGTCCACGCCTTCATGGATGGCCGCGATACTTTGCCCACCAACGGAGCCGGTTACATCGAGCAACTGCAGCAGAAAATTCGTGGGTACAACACCGGAAAGATCGCCACCGTCAACGGCCGCTACTATGCCATGGACCGCGACCGGCGCTGGGAGCGCATTGCCAAAGCCTTCAATGCCATGGTCCGCGGCAACGGCGAAGCAGCGAAGTATTTCGACGCCGTGCAGGGCGTGAAAGAGTCTTACAACAAAGGAGTCACGGATGAATTCATCGTCCCCTTCGTCTGCGTCGACAACAAAGGCGAACCACTCGCCACCATTCGTGATGAAGACTCCTGTATCTGTTTCAACTTCCGCGCCGACCGTGTCCGACAGATTACTCGCGCGCTCACTCGCAGCAGCGGCCTCAACGAAAAAGCCGGACGCGACTTACCCGGCACCGACGATCTCGACGCCGCCATCCCACGCGACCGCGTTCCCAACAATCTGCACTATGTCTGCATGACCCGCTACGACAAACGGTTCAACCTGCCAGTCGTGATCCCGCCTGAGTCGATGAACAACATCCTCGCCAACGTAATGGGCCAGATGAATCTCCGCAACCTGCGCGTAGCTGAGACCGAAAAATATGCCCACATCACCTACTTCTTCAACGGAGGCGTGGAACAGCCCTTCCCCGGCGAAGATCGCGTGCTGGTCCCATCGCCTAAAGTCGCTACCTACGATCTGAAACCAGAAATGAGCGCGGCCGGTATTGCTGATGCGGTAGTTAAAGCAGTGGAAGACGGAACCTTCGACGTGATTATCGTAAACTTCGCCAACGCCGATATGGTGGGCCACTCCGGCAAGATCGAGCCTACGGTGAAAGCTGTAGAGACCGTCGACGCCTGCCTCGGCCGCATCGAGCCCGCGGTTCGCGCCAAGGGCGGCGCAATGCTCATCACCGCCGACCACGGTAACGCCGAAATGATGGTCGATCCCGCAACCGGCGGCCCGCACACGGCGCACACTACCAATCCCGTGCCTTTCATTGTGGTCTCAGAGAACAGCCAGCAGTTCACCCTTCGGCCCGGAGGCTCGCTGCGCGATATTTCGCCGACAATTCTGGGCATGCTGGGAATCGACGAACCAAGAGAAATGACCGGACAAGATTTGCGGGTCCTGACGAAGAGCTGATCCAGCGATCCAGCACGAATGACCTACGGTGGGCGAGTCGAAGCTCGTTCCAGAATCTCTTTCAACATGAACCAACCGGCGACGCGCCTACAGCGTTCACTGTAGAAGTGCAAAACCTTTCATCTTGACCGCAACTGTAACCGAGATGATAATTAGCGGCCTCGATCGCTTCGCGACTTTCCGCCACTGTCGCGCGAAGCCACCATGTTTGCGCGCGTGGAAGTTGTGCGCAAATCTGGTTTTGAGGGGGCTCCAGTTTACTTCCTGCACTGGATCGCGCCGGCGGCAGGAAAAAATCACACCAACTTTCTCTAGGAGGAGAAAATCAGTGAAAAGGTCCATTCTTGGCGTTTTGTTAGTTCTAACGTTCGTCGCCGTAGGAATAGCGGCGGCGCCACCGTTAACCTTCAAGTTTTCAGACGTTCATTCTACCAAGACGGCAACAGAGACCGACTCTTACGGGCTCAACAATTCCGGCGTCATCGCGGGAGACTACGTGGATGCCAAGAGCGTCCAGCACGCAATGATCCTCGCCGGCACGAAGCTAACCACGGTCAATAAAAGCGACTGTCAAACGACTGGCACGGTTACCGGTTCGATCGCCTTCTACGGTATTAACACGGCGGGCGACGCAGTCGGCTGGTGTGCCAGCACCAAGACCGGACTGGATGAAGGCTTTGTGTACTCGAAGGGAAAGTTCACTCCCGTCAACTTCCCGAAGTCAACTGGAACCCAGGCCACCGGAATCAATGACAAGGGGTGGGTTGTGGGGCTGTATACAGACAGCAGCAGCAACCAGCACGGCTTCGTGAAGAAGGGCAGCAAATACACCACCATCGACGTGAAGGGCGACACTACCGCCGACGCCTACGGAATTAACAACCTGGGAGACATCACCGTGTTTGCCGTCAACTCAAGCGGCAGCTACGACGCTTTTGTCTACAATGGCAAGAGCTTCAAAAAGGTCGCCTTTCCGAAGGCAGCCGCCCCGGGAACTGTCGTCCACGCGGTTAACAATAAGGGCGACGTCGATGGCACCTACTACGATTCCAGCGGTAACGTGCATGGCTGGCTGCTTCACGCTGGCAAATATTACGAGTTGAACGACCCGAACGGGTGCAAGTGCGATACCCGCGACGACGGAATCAACGACAACATCGAGATGGTCGGACGTTATTCGACTGTCTTGAACGGCCCCAGCATCGGCTTCAAAGTCACAACCAAGTAAGTCTCTGCGCCTCGCCGCCTCACGCCGTCACCTTGGGCGTGGGGCGGTTGGGCCGCCGAGGTTTGAGCTTACTAGCCACCTGTCGATAGGACGGAGTCACAACGATTTTCTCCAGGAGGAAAAACCAGTGAAAAAGTCCATTCTCGGCGTATTGCTAGTTCTTACGATCGCCGCAGTAGGCATCGCAGCGGCGCCACCGTTAACCTTCACCTTCAAAGACATCCACGCAACCAAAACGGCATTAGAGACGGATACTTACGCGGTCAACGATTTTGGAACCATCGCCGGAGACTTCGTGGATTCCAGTGGCATTCAGCATGGGATGATCCACGGCGTGCCCACGACCTCCTTCGACTACAGTAAATGCGGGTCGGGCATAGCGGCCTACGGCATCAATAGGGATTGCACAGTTGCCGGCTGGTGCACCACCACCGCAGGCGTATTCATCGGATTTACTCGCACCAAGGACGGGACCTTCACAGACGTCAATTACCCCAATGGAACCGGCACCGAAGCTACCGGGATCAACGACAAGGGCGATGTCGTGGGTCTGTACTTCGACTCTACCGGCATCCAGCATGGCTTCCTGAAGAAAGCTGGCGGCGGTTACCAGAGTATCGATGTGCCTAATGAAAGCACAGCGGCAGCCTGGGGCATCAACAACGCCGGGCAAATCACCGTGTATGCCGTTAACTCAAGCGGCGAGTTTGACTCTTTCCTCTATAACGGGAAGACCTTCAAGAACATTAACGACCCCAATGCAAATGGCACACTGGGCACCGTTGTCCACACCCCAAACAATAAAGGCGACATCAGCGGAACCTACTACGATTCCAGTGGCAACACCCATGGCTGGCTGCTTCACGGCGGCACCTATTACGATGTCAACGATCCCAATGGCGCGAATCTCAGCCGCGCCGATGGCCTCAATGACAAACTTGAAATCGTAGGCCGTTACACGCCCAGCACAGGCGGCAACGTGGGCTACAAAGCGACCACCACCCAATAAAATATTCTGCGCTTCGCCGCCTCACGCTCGCTCCTCGAGCTTGAGGCGGCTGGGCCAGCAAGCCTACCCCAGCCTTCTTCAGCGAGCCACGCCCTTCTGCTTCGCCAGGTAATCGTTAATCGCGGTGCCCCACTCTTTTCCGCTCTCGCGGTCCGCGTTGCCCAACTCTTTCACGTGTTCGTTGGCCTCAGGATTCAAAGCAGTTCGCTCATACGCAACATTCACCTTCGTATTCGCCGGATCGGGCTCCGAAAAACGAATGTCGATGAGCACGACCATCGCCTCGGGAATGACGTAAACATACTGAACGTGCCGGGAATCCAGGTCAAAAGAGGTATTGATCCAATAGGCGTGGCGGTGTCCGTGCTGAATGGTGAATACCGCACCCTCGATATCCTGCGCCGGTTGCGGATAAAGGAAGTGCGGATCCCAATGTCCCTCCGCCCAGACCCGTTCCTTCTCCGCTCCGAACAAAGGAGCCACTTCCACGTAAGGAGCATGAACTGTGAACCCGAACTCGTTGCGCACGTGCACGACGGGCCCGCCAGAAGCGGCGCGATGGTGATGATAGAGCCATGCCAGCAAGACCAGGGCTCCCACTACAAGGATGATCAACCCAGCCGTCTTCATCGCCGCCGCTCCTTGAGTTGATGGCTATCGGATGCCTTCAACGTCATGCCGTAAATCTTCTTGAATTGCTCGATCTCCTTAAGCGTCTCCGAAGAAAAAGGCGCTTTCCCCTCGAAGGCGTGCAGCACCACTCCCTCCAGCAGATCGCCCAGAGTCATGTCTTTCAGTTCGGCGACCGCCTTCAGTACCTTCAACATGCGCTTTTCCAGCCGTACGCCGGTCTGTACGCGCTCGACTTCGACAAATGAGATCTGTTCTTTCTCGCGAGCCATCATCGCATAATAGTACCATGGTACATAGGTACGCGCAATGGGTCACGGATGTCCGGGAAGGGAAAACCCGCACTTGGGAGATCAACGCTAACGGCTATGACCAGGATGGAAACCGCTCAGCAGAAGAAACACGATGGACGAAACCAGTCCGATGACGAGTATCAGTCCCAGGTCGGCTAAGCCCTTTTTCAGCCACTGGGTCCGAATTCTGCCCGACCGGAACAGGATCTCGTGGAAATAGAGAAACCAAAACGTAATCGCAACCACAAACAACACTACGCGGATACTGTTGTAAGCGAGGTCCAAAACCACGTAATCATACACGATGGGCCCCAGCGCTGACGCGCCAAAATCAGCATCTGGTAAGAAGCCACGGGCAAGGTAAAACCCAAGCCAGCGGGCACTTTGGTCGGCAGCGGCTAAACCACGCGCTCCGGTTTACTCGATTTTCCCCACCACACCGCACTATCGTCAGGACGGTTGCGCATCTTCGATAATTCCTGCTTGATCTGCACCAGGCGGCTTTCCCGCACAATGGAAGCCGTCCGCTCTACCGGACTGTGCTCGCTCTGTTGCAGGTACAAGAAATTTCGATTCCGCAGGTCCGTGATTTCGTGACGAAGGCTGGAGAGGTGTTCCGCTAGATAAGCCATAATTCCAGCATACGCTTGAAGCGACGTTCCGTTTGCTTTTCTTCGCCGCGTTGGAAACGCTGGGTTTTAGGAGCTGCGCCGGGGCCGTGTTTACCTAGATGCGCAGAGACGGTCTTTGCCAGCTTTGTTGCGGCTTCTCCCACTTTGGGACGGGGGTTACTGTTTAGTACTGGGGGCCCCCCCCTCCCCCCTTGTATTGCAAAATATTGAAAACAAGCGCTTTATTTTACGACTATGTGCTAAATCTTTGAGTTTGCAGGAGTTACACGCAAAATCTAGAGAACATAGGAGTTACGGCGGTCACGGGGCGCCCTTGCCGTTCCATTTTGGGACTGGGCATTGGGAAGTGAACGAAGGGCCAGTAGGGCAGTTTCGCTCAGGGATGCCTCGGTCAGGCAAGCGGGGCACGACCGAGAACCGCGTGATCGCCGATCGGATTGTCAAAGACCATCTATTATCTTGCAGATAATAGGTTATGATCGAGGTTATCTGGTTTAGAAGCGCGCAGTCAAGAAGAAAACGGACTGTCCCGCTCGGACGTGGGGAATTGCGACTCAATGGACTCTTTTCCTTGCGCTGGCCCGCTCGGGGTCTCCTCGTACCGGTTTTCTGTAGCGATTTGAGCGACCAGTTCCTTCAGGGTCGGAATACGCTGTTTTCGGTGCACCTTGAGATGTCCTTCAGCCGACTTGATCACGATCGGATCACGCTTCCGCGTGCGCCCACCTTCAGCCGATGGCTTACGCTGCGGCGTGGGCGCTGATTTCCTTAAGCTTCACTTGCGCCTCAGCGCCCAGGCGATCAGCATACAGAAGCAAACGGGCCACACTCAAGGTGGAAAGCTTACCGCGCATCAATTCGCTAACGCGCGGCTGCTGTATCCGCAGGATTCGCTCCAAATCGCGAGCCTTGTATCTGCGGCGCTTAACCAACTCCAGAATCTTCTGATGCAAACTTGCTTTCAGTTTAAGTTCGAGAGCACCTTGCCGGTCCAACCCGAGTTCATCCAATACGCTCCCCGCGATTCTGTATTCACCTTCTGCGGATCGCTTGTTTGGCAATTCTCTTCTCCTCGCGTTCGGCTTCCAGTACGCGCTTGAGGCGTGTCTTGGCGGTCTCAATGTCTTTCTGCCCTATGCTGTTCGACCGCTTCTCGAAGCAATGGAGAACCTGGATTGTGTTTTCCCTGCGCACATACAAAACTCGATACCACGTTTTTGCATCCTCTTCCCGCAGTTCATAAACCCCTGCGCCCACCTCCCGAACGGCTTTCCTGTCGGGAGGAATTTGACCAAGTTGCAACCGGTACAAAGCATATCCGAGATCGTGCTTGACCCCATGCGGGAGCCCTCGCAGGCGCTGATGTGAATCGCCTTGAAAAACGAGGCCAACTAATGTTCGGTCGCCCGCCGGATGAGCAACATTATCTGATTTCTTGTTACTTGTATACACGTAACGTGTATGTCTCGTCACCATAACCTCAGTAACCGGTAGTCATCGTTTGGGATCTTGGATTCTATGTCAGAGAAGAACCTAAGCGATACAGCGGGAAGTCTAGCAGGTAAAGCTTAAGATAAAGAGACGGAAAGCCCGAATTGGGAAGGGTAGCACGTGGAGGGCACGGCTTCAGCGGTAGCCGTAGAGGCGCCGACTTCGACTCACACGCCGAGGAGGCGCAACTCCTCGCTTCCCAGGTTAGCGCGCAACGCCGGCGCACGAACTTGGGGCACCCGGCGCTATCCTACTTGTCGCACAGAGACGTACGGGAAACCAGGCACTCCGCGATCAGTGCGCTTCCCGAATAAGGTCTTCTAGGCCATTCACCAGTTCCACCGTGTGCTGCTGTACGCCACCGTATTCGCTGTCTAAGCTGCTCAGAACGGCGACCGTGCGATTCTGGGCGGCAATGTAGGCAGTCGTCACACGAGGAGTTGCCTTGACGGTATCCCGGAAAGCTTGTATGTGGGGCCTCCCTTGATCCAGCCGAGCGCCAAGCGATTTCAGTTGCACCAAAAGGGGCTCAATCTCCTCCTTTGGTTCCCGGCCAAACTCCCGTACCATCGAGGCCGCACGGGCCAATGCGCCGGTGCTCTGTCGATAAAACCTCCCGAAAACGGGAACGTCAGGTTCTGTCACCGCGCAGAACCTCTGCATGTCATCGGCCGTTGCATCCGCCACACGTTTCCAGTAACGGATCTTCGAGGACTGATCCATTGCATGGCCCTGCACGGGCCGTCCTTGAAGTAAAACATGATTCTTACTTGGCTCGGATCCTCCGCCTTGCGGCGGGGCGCTTGAAAATCGTACTGGACGCTGTCCGTTGTCTCTAGGATAGCAGAGGGCACGATCTACTTCGCGTGAACCGATGCCTTGGGCGCAGGCGCGCCACGCAGCAATCCTTCCGTGCTCAAATCTTCGTCCAAGTCGGGCCAGTGAATTCCATAGCCGCCGCCGGCGAGATTCCAGTTCTTGCGCTGAGCAGGGGTAGCGTTGAGCAGGCGCGGATACCAGACCAGAGGGACGGTGATGACGCGGCCATCGCGCAGACTCACGCTGAGCGTATCGCCTGTTGACTGGACGTCCAGCACGCGTTCATCTGCCGCCGATGCCGAAAAACTCATTCCATGCCTCCAGCAATTCTGCTCTGCGCTCGATCACAATTGATTGTACCGTGTCGCTTGCCACGGACGTGTCTGGGTGAATCTTCCCGAAACGGCGCAGCTTTTACGCAATTTCGAGCGGGAAGGGCACGGCTTCAGCCGTGCCGTAATAGGCTAGAGCAGGGCGGCTTCCAGCCGCTGAGGTTATGCTGTGAAGCCGACTCGCGCAATGTCCCCACCGGGCACTTATTTCGTCACTTTCTCAACATGGCAACGCCGGAGACTTTTTGTTGTCGAATCCTATGCTCGACTCTTCCTGAAAACTCTCTACGGATACAACAGGCAAGGCCGGTTCCAACTGCACGAGTTCGTCGTAATGCCCGAACATGTGCATCTTATCCTAACGCCCGCCGTGGACATCACGTTGGAGCGTGCGATGCAACTCATCAAGGGAGGTTATTCGCATGCCGTGGGCGTCGAACTCAAGCGCAAGGGCGAGATTTGGCAGAGAGGTTTCACGGATCACCGCATTCGTGACCCGGAAGATTTTGAAGGACACCGCAATTATATTCATCAGAACCCGGTGAAGCGCAAACTGGTCGAATTCGCCACTGATTATCACTACTCCTCGGCGTTTCCAGGATTCAGGTTGGATGCGTGGCCCCCAGTGGCTAAAGCCGCCTGAATTGACTCCGTGGCGGCACGACTGAAGTCGTGCCCTTCCCGATTTGTCGCCCCAAACGGAAAAAGCCCCGCTCTTCCGAGCGGGGCTTTTGAAATGCATAGATCCTTCGGCGCAAAGAGCGCGCCTTCAGGATGACAGCATTGTTTCGTACACGCCTTCGTTTAGTACATGCCTTCCATGCCGCCGCCGTGGCCGCCGCCCATCGGAGCACCCTTCTTCTCCTCAGGGATTTCGGCGATCAGGGCTTCGGTGGTCAGCATCAACGACGCAATCGATCCGGCATTCTGCAGTGCGGTCCGCACAACCTTGGTCGGATCGAGCACGCCTGCCTTGACCAGATCTTCGTACTCGCCGGACAGGGCGTTGTAGCCGTAGTTGTTGTCCTTCGAGTCGTTGACTTTGCCCAGGACGATGGCGCCTTCTTCGCCGGCGTTCTCGGCGATCTGGCGCAGCGGTTCCTGGATGGCGCGGCGCACGATGTTCACGCCGATCTGCTCGTCGCCCTCGAGTTTCAGCTTATCGAGTGCGGGGACGCAGCGAGCCAAAGCCACTCCGCCGCCGGGGACAATACCTTCCTCGACTGCAGCGCGGGTTGCGTGCATGGCGTCTTCGACGCGAGCCTTCTTCTCTTTCATTTCGGTCTCGGTCGCAGCGCCAACCTTGATCACAGCCACGCCACCAACCAACTTCGCCAACCGCTCTTGCAACTTCTCGCGGTCGTAGTCGCTGGTGGTCTTTTCGATCTGGCCACGAATTTCCTTCACTCGGCCCTGAATGTCTCCGGGCTTGCCTTTGCCTTCGACGATGGTGGTGTTGTCCTTGTCGATGGTGATCTTCTTGGCCTGGCCGAGATCGCTGATCTGAACGTTTTCCAGCTTGATGCCGAGATCCTCGGTGATGGCCTTGCCACCAGTGAGTTTCGCGATGTCATCGAGCATGGCCTTGCGGCGATCGCCGAAGCCGGGCGCCTTGACGGCGGCGACTTGCAGCGTGCCACGCAGCTTGTTCACGACCAGAGTTGCGAGGGCTTCGCCTTCCACATCCTCGGCGATGATCAGCAGCGGACGGCTGCTCTTCGCGATCTGCTCGAGCAGAGGGAGAAGATCCTTCATCGAGCTGATCTTCTTTTCGTGAATCAGGATGTACGCGTTTTCGAGTGCGCTTTCCATGCGCTCGGGATCGGTGACGAAATAAGGAGAGAGATAGCCGCGGTCGAACTGCATGCCTTCGACGACTTCGAGTTGCGTCTCGAGCGTCTTAGCTTCTTCCACGGTGATGACGCCATCTTTGCCGACTTTCTTCATGGCTTCGGCAATGATTTTGCCAATGGTCTCGTCGTTGTTGGCGCTGATGGTGCCGACTTGGCCGATCATGTCGCCGGTCACGGGCTTGGAGAACTTGTCCAGCTCGCCCTTGATCCGGTTGCCTTCTTTGTCGAGGCTGCCGCAAATGGCAACGACGGCCTTTTCGATGCCGCGCTTCATCGCCATCGGGTTCGCGCCGGCAGCAACGGTCTTGACGCCTTCGCGATAGATGGCCTGGGCCAGCACGGTCGCTGTGGTGGTGCCGTCGCCCGCGATGTCCGAGGTCTTCGATGCCACTTCACGCACCATCTGGGCGCCCATGTTTTCCTGCGCGTCCTTCAGTTCGATTTCCTTGGCCACGGTGACGCCGTCCTTGGTAATGGTTGGCGAACCGAATTTCTTTTCAATTACAACGTTGCGGCCCTTGGGGCCGAGAGTGACTTTCACTGCATCGGCGAGAATATTCACGCCGCGGAGGATCGCCTGTCGCGAATCTTCTCCATGAACGATTTGCTTTGCCATAATTTCTTTTCTCCTTGAAGAGTTTGAATTTCGTTGTCATCCTGAGCAAGCGGTTTTTGCGTTGCGAAGGATCTGAGTTCGTCATCGCGCGCAATCGCGTCGAGCGATTGCAATAAAGCGCGAGACGAACACCCTTATTGCTCTTACTTGCGCGAACCTGCCATTTCCTTCTTCGCCGCGCCCGTCACAACGCCGAGAACTTCTTCCTCGCGCATGATGATGAAATCTTCACCATCCAGCTTGATCTCCGTGCCCGAGTACTTGCCAAACAGAATGTGATCGCCTTCCTTAACCGCCAGAGGGAACACCTTCCCCTCATCATTGCTCTTACCGCGACCAACGGAGATCACTTCGCCCTCCGAAGGCTTATCCTTAGCGCTGTCCGGGATAATGATGCCTCCACGGGTGGTGCCTACTTCTTCTATACGGCGCACCAGGACGCGGTCATGTAGTGGGGTGAATTTTGTGGCCATGCTTGCAGCTCCTTTCGTTCGTATTCAGTTAGGATTTAGGGTAGATTGCTCAAGAGATACCAATCGCCAACGGGTCCGAGGTTATGTTAGCACTCATAGTTGGCGAGTGCTAAGTATAGAGCGGAGGCGATTGGTTGTCAACCCCGGACTGAGTGCTCGGTCGTAAGTACATTATTTTACAGTTGTTAGCGCGTTAATGCAGTTATGTGCGCGCTGGAATTGAGGTGGCGGTTATGAAGAGGATTTCCTGTGCGGTAATTATCGCAGGGGTGCTGTGGTGGGTGGGGGCATCCGCCATCCACGTCGTCGCTAGCGATAAGAAGTCGCAATACGACGTTCCGGTGTCGTCGCTGAGCTTTGTGGTGGTGAAAGACTACAACGGCAAGCCGGTGCGCAACGCGGGCGTGGTCATGCATTCGGTGGGTAAGCATGACAAGCAGGATCGGGGCGGGCTTGAACTGAAGACCGATGCGGACGGGAAGGCCAACTTTGACGGCGTTCCTTACGGCAAGTTGCGAGTTCAGGTGCTGGCGCCGGGATTCCAAACCTTCGGGGAAGACTACGAGATCAACCAGCCGACGATGGAGATCACCATTAAGCTGAAGCGTCCCGAGGGGCAGTATTCGATTTACGAGAATCAACAGAACGATAAGAAAGATAAACCGCCGCCCGACCCGAGTGCCAAACCGCAGCCCTAGCAGGTTTTGCGCTGCTGGGTAGCTCTGGGGACGAAGCGACAAGTTGATCGGAATTGTGGCGCCCACCCTTTTCGCAAAGAGCGCGAAAAAGGGATGGGGTACCCTCATTGTGTCGGCTTACGCTTGTACTCGAAAGGGTGGGCCATTCCTCCTGACTATCTCCAATCTCTTGGACGCGCTCGACAACTTTCCGGTTTTGATCGACAGACGCTAGCGTCAAGCATCCAGCGCGAGACAGCCGAGGTGGGGATGGTAAACGAGCCTTCAGGAAGAGCTACTCCTCCTGCCGTTCCGGTTGCCATGATCGGAGGATACAGCCTCACCGCACCGGTTCTGCATCCTGCGGCAGATCCGGATGACTTACAGGAAGAAGTGAGCCGCGGCGCAACCGTTTTTACCGCCAATTGCGCTTCGTGTCATGGATCCGCCGGAAGAGGGGATGGCCAAGCGTTCTCCAGCACCGACAAACTTTCATCTTAAAAAGCCTACACAAGCGCGCGCGTGGGACGTTTTGGAAAATGGCATGCCGGGAACGGCAATGCCTCCTTGGCGGAACCAACTCAGCGAAGATCAAAGACGCGCCCTGATAGAATTCGTGCGCTCTATATGGCTCACCGCAGGAGAACTCGGGACAGTGATCAATCTAATTGTGGTCGCAATTTCAGCCATTATGTTCGCCCTGCTTCTGGTCTGGTGGCGCTGGCCAGCGTTCCGTGCCTGGATTGAGGCACCGAAATTCTCCATGCTGCGCCAGGAACGCCGCTTCGACGATCAACGGGACGAGCCGCGAATGAACCCGTAGTGGATGGCGGGCGCGCATAGGTCCGGACCAGGAAATTTTCGCAAACCTAAACCCATCTCCGAATCGTCCGCTTCTTGAGGAGTAAACACGCGTGGGACGTTTCTCCGCTCAAGAGCACAGGCGGAGGACTGCGGACAGGCTAGTTCCGCTTATTCGGGGTAATGGGGAAGTGAAAGCCAGATTTCGAAAAGTTGTATTCGAAGTACGCGTAGGGATAGCTGTAATCCTGACCCCGCGTAGTTTGGTTGAGAAATTGTCCGGCGAACATGCGAGCATAACCAAAGCCAAAGTTCAGCCCTTTATTCACTTCGTATTCGGCAACCGCATCGAATTCGTTGCCGATGTGCCGGCTCGCGCCGAGATGGGCCGCGACTGCAATGGCTCCGCTGCTGGCGTAGAAGTTGTCATTTGCAGTGGCCAACCAGAAGCCTTCAAATTGCTGTTTGAGTTTCCATTTTTTCGTGGGCTCTTCTTCGACGCCGGTCCGGAAATGCACAAGGTTCCGGCGGCCGACCTCATCGGCAAAGCCCAACTTGTCGTGATTCGAAGGATAGATCTGGTCAAAGGTGTTCCACTCGTGGCCCTTCGGATTTTTCGTTCCAGAGGCGTAATTCCCCTCGAGAAAAACATGAGGCGCAGCGGCGACCTTGCGGAAGGTCTTGCCGACGCTGGCGTAGCCCGCCCACGCGGCAATGGATGACGCGCCAAGCGATCCTGTCTGTCCGTCGAACTCGGTGTCGTAATTGAAATCGGCGGGTAGATCGCCCTTCCAGTGGAGACCAACGGTGACTTCATTGAGGTGGCCACGGTTAAGCGTCTCTGGAAGTTCAGAGTTCGAGGGGGCGACACGCCAGAGAACATAGGGCTCGAAATCAGCCTTGGGGACGATCTTCTGGAAGCTTCCGTAAACTCCGTACATGTTGTTGCCCGGAAGTGCATTATGTAGGTCAGTGTTCTCGCCGGGCACTACTGAAGACGCGAACACGCTCACCAGGTAGCCTGGATGATGAAGGTCAACCCGCGCGACGTTGAAAGTGCGACCGACGTTAAGCCAGTCGGATGGGCCGATCACGCGCTCATCGCCGAAACGGAGAACTTGGCGACCCGCCAGGGCATCTACCCAGCCTGTCTCGGAACTACCTACCTGAGGGTAGGCCTGCCAGAGAGTCCACTTATCCTCGTACGGATTGGCGTTGGCGATGTGGTGATTGAAGAAAAGACGAGCATCCTGCACTTCGCCATAGAACAGCAGCCACTCCTTGGGCTGGATGCCTAGCTTGATGCGCAAGCGGTCCAAGTAATAGAAATCGTTTGTGCTGGTGAACCCGATTCCCATCGGGCCTTCGAGACGACCGCGAAATTCCCCACCGATTCGGAACCAGTTGGGCAAAGATCGGTTCAGCTTGTGGATGGGAAATAGCCAGTCCAGGGAATCATCGGTGCCGGCCGGGTCAGAGGGGGCCGGGGCGCCTGAATTGGCGCTCGATCCAGAATTCGCGCTCAAGTCAGGAACTGTTTGAGCATTGACGCGCTGCCGCACCTGACACGAAACAAGCAATAGAACCAGGACGATAGATCTTCGCATGGTAACCTTTTCAAGACAGAGTGGGCTTTGGCGCTCGACCCATCATGGATTTCGCTCATACGAGCATCAAAGGCACATCCTCCAGAAACCTCTTCGACGATGAGTTGCGCACCGAGCATAGACGATGAGTGTTTCCAACTGTCGGCGTCTATCGTGGCCGACATCCAGTTCCATTCCTCCTGAATCTGCTCGATCATGCTCACGCGGTTGATGTGCGACATCGGGCCCAGCGATGATTCTGTACCTGTTACCCTGCGATCACGAGTTCCTTTTCCGAAGGGATTTTCGCAATCTGTTGTTGGTTAAGATTCACGTGGGCAGCTACAGCTTCCGGGGGCACACGCCTGAGCCAATTGTTTAACGAGACGTCGATAAACTGGTCGGCCTTGAACATTTCCAGAAACACGACGTCGGTGTTGCCGGTGTTTTCGATGGCATGGGTCGCAACCCGCGGAACAAAGCCCACATCGTTGGCATTGAAGTCCATGGTGCGAGCTCTACCCTCATTCATGATTATGGTCATGCGTCCTTTGCCTGCGAGCCAGAACTGCCACTCGCTGGCATTGGGATGCCAGTGCAATTCGCGCAAAGCGCCAGGCTTGAGAGTAACGATGGCGGCGGCGATATTTTTGGTAACGGGGAAATTACGCGAGTCCACAATACGAACTTCGCCTCCCGGTGTTTTCCGCGTGGGAGCCATAGCCTCCGTCTTGAACGTGTACTTGATGGGAGATTCCACGCGCTGTCCTCCAATCGCCGCCTTGTCTTGCGCAAGAGATAAAGGCAGGCCCGCCGGGAAAATGTAAAGCTCCTCTTTTCTTACCAGTTTCGCGATGACTTCTTTGTCGAGGCCAAAATTCTTTGCCAACATGTTCCGCGGTGTGTGCGCAATCGTCTCCGAGAGAAGGAAGGTGCCGTCCTCCGAGAAGTCACCTTCATCGAACACCAGCAGGAACTCGCAACCATTTGGACGAAGACCCTGAATGGAATGGGGAAAACCGGCCGGAAACAGCCACAGATCGCCCTTGCTCACGTCATCGATAAACATCGTGCCGTCCGGATTCATGACCGTGACACGGGCGTTGCCGTCCAGCATGATCGCCCACTCATCAGCGGTGTGCCAGTGCAATTCGCGAAAGCTGCCGACGGTAAGCCGCATGTTCACGCCGGCCAGATCCTTTGAGGTCGGCAGCACGATCGAGTTCACCTCGTGCGTCCAGCCACCCTCCTCGACCCGTTTGTGCACCAAGTCGAAGGAGTACCACACCGGACCAATATCGCCATGATCGGTGGGAGGAGGCAGGTTTGAACTTGGGTTCTCGGCCAGTAGCGGCTTGTTTTCCTGTCCCGGATTGCTGGCGGAAATATCTTTTTCTGCTGTGCGTGTATCTTGCACCTCCTGCGCGTGCGCAGTGATTCCAGCCAACGCTGCTGTCGCCAGCGCTGTGGAACTGACGCCCAAGAAATTCCTTCTTGACAGATCTGCCATGGGCTTGCTTTCGCTGTGATCACTCACTGGGGGCCTCCTTGCTGTGTGTCTAAAATCGTGTTTTGCGTATTTTCGCTGGACAAGTCGCAATCGCCCATCACGGTTCGATTCTGATCTTTGCATTTCCAGTTCCACGGCGTTCACGCACGGAATCCGTTGTGTTTGCACTGAGTCTTTCGCCAGTTGTCGATTTGCGAAAAAGACCGTCTGGGTTCACGACCACGGGCTGGCAGTACTGTCCAAATACCGTCGCGCACGCCCTCTTAGCACCGAGCTGATGGATGAACAGCAGGACGCAGAAGCCTATGTGCGGACGAGAGTTTTCGCGGCGAGAGCCGAGATTTGTCGTTTGTTGGCGATGTTGGATTGTGTGGAAACGGATTTGCAGTGGTTTGTCCAGGAGTGGGAGAAAGATAGAGACACAAGCATTCAGTTTCGCAGGTTCACGGTTCGTGCCGGTGGCCATGCTTTCTTTGGTCTGCGCACCGGTTATTTCATTTGGGGTGGGCAGGCGCTCTTTGGTTTTCCCAAAACAAGCCCGGAAGTAGCCAGAACTATGGGTATGTGGGGTTCTGGATGCCGGGCCTAGCAGTTCATCACAGGTGTCTACCTGTGGATTGGACTAACTTGGTTCAATGTCTTCGGAGATGTTGCTCGTCTGAAAAGAGGTTGAATTGCTTGGGTTGATGAAACCGGTACTACTTTCCGTATAAGTGCCACCGTCCCCGTCGTCGCTGCCATCGCCCTCCAATCCCAGCGGTGGGCCAGCCTCCGAGTTTTTCTACAGCCTGCTATGGCACGACCTGGAACTGCTGATTGCTGACCAGTTTGCCGCCAGGTGTTTTTACGGTGACAAAACCCGTAGACGCTCCAGTCGGGACGGTCGCCGTCACAAACGTAGCCGACACAACCTTGAACTGGGCCGGGATTCCGTTGAAGGAAACGCTGCTCGTCCCCGTTAGCCCTTGTCCGAGAATGCCAATGGTTTGTCCGACCTTGCCGGAATCGCGGACGAAACTCACGAACGGGCCGAGCCCCATCGACAGGCTGAAGATTGTACCCACATTGGTGGGCCCGCCAGCGGTGGTTGTCCCGTAGAGTTTCCCGTTGGTTGCTTGAAGCAGCCCGCCGAAAGGCAACGCGCCATCGGTTTCGTTGAAACGGTGCAGCGTGGTGAGTTTGCCCTGAGGGGTAATTTTGAAGACGGTTCCGCAGCCGTAGGGGGAGTCGCAACTGGCAATTCCGCCTTCCACGGTCGTGCCGTAGAAGTTGCCATCAGTTGCCTGAACCAGTCCAGCGTAGGGTCCGTAGCCATCAGGGCAATTGGTTTTGGCACAGAAGCTGTAAAGCGTGGTGAGTTTGCCGCTCGGGGTTAACTTGAAGATCGTGCCGCCGTTATAAGTGCCGCCTCCGGGGGTGGTTCCGTAAAGATTGCCACTGGCATCTTGAATTAAACTTCCCCGGGGAGTTGCGCCGTCCGTGCAATTGGGTTTGGAGCAGAAGGTGTAGACCGTCGCGAACTTGCCCTGGGATGTGATCCTGAAGATCGTCCCCTCCGTCTGGTTTGTGCCAGCCGAGGTTGAACCGTAGAAATCTCCGTCGATACCTCGCAGCAGCGCGGCCCAGGGGGCAACCCCTTCGGCATAAGCGAAGCTGTGAAGTCTGGTAAGTTTGCCGCTTGGAGTAACTTTGAAGACCGTGCCTGAGCCTTGATCTCCGCCCTGATTGGTTGTCCCGTAGAAATTTCCATTTGGGTCTTGCACCAGCGCGCTGTAAGGGTCGGCGCCGTCATGACAGCCTTGCTGTGAGCAGAAGTTGTATACCGTGGTCAGTTTGCCGGCAGGGCTGATTTTGTAGACGGTGCCATAGTAGCTAGAGGCGCCGCCACCGGAGGCGGTTCCGTAGAAGTTTCCACTCAAATCGAGAACCAGGCCGGAGACGGGGTTGCTGCCGTCATTGTTATCGAAGTTGTGCAGAGTCGTCAGCTTGCCGGCGGGAGTAATCTTGAAGACCGTGCCATCGTCGTAGGGCCCGCCCCCGTTGGTGGTCCCGTACAGGTTGCCGTCGGTTCCCTGGACGAGAGTCATATAGTAGGGACCGGCGCCGTCGGTGGCGTCAAAATTCAGTATATTTTTGAAGGTCTGGGCAGGCGAGGCACTCGCCGTCGCGGCACAAAGCAGAAAAACGGTGACGGCTTTCCGGAGGATCAAGGCGGGAACGGCAAGTCGGATTGAGGGCACAACATATCTCCTTTGCGTGGTTCGGACATGTGCCCCGCTTGGATGACTCCAAGAACTTATTCGGTTGTCCCGCCGCATTCGAGGGTCTTTCGCAGATGGCTTTCAAAATTGCTTTGCAAGGCCGGCGGTGTACCGCAGGCATAACGGGAAGGTCAGCGTTGCGAAGTGCGGCCTATTTGTGGCCTACTCTTGCAATACCTTGGGTATCGAGGCATGCATGGATTACTTATTGAAGACCGAGCCGACGGTTTATTCTTTTGCCGATCTCGAACGTGAGAAGGTCACGGTTTGGGATGGCGTCACCAATCCTGTGGCGGTGAAGCATCTGCGCGAGATGAAAGCTGGGGACCGCTTGGTGATCTACGAAACCGGCGATCATAAAAGCGCGGTGGGGACGGCGACTGTGGTTTCTGTGGATGCGACTGATCCCAGGAATCCGCAGGTGAAGATTAAAGCGGGAAAGGCGCTGGCTAAGCCGGTTACGCTGGCGGAGGTTAAAGCCGACAAGCTGTTTACGGATTCGCCGCTGGTGCGGCAGGGAAGACTCAGCGTGGTGCCGTTGAGCAAAGAGCAGTATAAATTTCTGACCGGCGAGTGAACGTCGCGCGTCATCAGGTGTAGGCGGGTTTTGACCCGGCTATGTGCCAAGCTTTGCTCGGCGCCCGGACGAGGGCGTTCGGGCCTACGTGATTTTCGGCGGCTGGGCTCCGCACAAGCCATCACGCGTGCAGGTCGCGGCGGATCAGCGCGGAGTCCAGGAAGAAGCCGAGGCCGACGCTTAGCGGGATGATGCCGAAGGCGGCGGCGATCCAGGCGTCCGATTCAGCCCGTGCGATCAGGGCGAAGGTCAGCATGTAGCCGAGTGAGCCGGTAACCAGCAGAATACCGGAGCGGCGGGAACGGGCGGCTTCGGAAAGCTCGGGTTGCATGGGGACGTCTACTCCGCGGGCCAGCGCCGCCATGCGTTCCTCAGTGCGCAACTTGCGCACACGATAGAAGGTATACATCGCCGCCATCGGGATTCCGAAGATCATAATCACAGCTACCAGACCTACCAAATTTCCGTCCATGGTGTGCTCCTTGTGCGGCGGAACGCCGCTGTCGATAGAAGATACGGAGCCGGTGGCAGAAAAGTTCAGAGCAGCTGAATTTTTCTGGAGGCGCTACGGGGCCGCGCCTCCACTATCCAGCGGTGAAATGCTTTCGCAGTTCCCGGCGCAGGATTTTGCCGGAGGGCGTTCTGGGCAGGACATCGACGAAATGGATTTGGCGCGGCTGCTTGTAGGAAGTGAGACGCTCGGCTACGAATCCGCATAGGTCTTCTTCCAACTTACTGGACGGTACCGAGCCTTCGCGCAAGACGACGAAGGCAACGGGGATTTCACCGGCTGCGGGGTCGGCGCGTCCGACTACGCCGCAATCGCGGACTGCCGGATGCTCGAGGAGCAAGGCTTCGACCTCGGCAGGGGCAACGGGGAAGCCTTTGTACTTGATCATTTCCTTGCGGCGATCGACGACGAAATAAAAGTCGTCGGCGTCGCGGGTTACGATGTCGCCGGACCAGAACCATCCATCGCGAAGCACCGCAGCAGTGGCTTGCGGATCTTTCCAGTAGCCCCTCATGAATTGCGGGCCGCGCATGACCAGTTCGCCGGGTTGGCCAGGGTTGACTTCGTTTTCGTCCGCGTCTGTGGCATTCATGACGCGGCATTCGGTTTGTGCCAGCGGTTGCCCGATGGAGTCAGGCCGGTAGAGTTCGGGCTCGAGGTAGCCCACGTGCGTGACTGGCGAGGCTTCAGTCATGCCATAGCCCTGGCACACTAGAACTCCGGTGAGTTCGGTGAAGCGGCGGGCGAGTTCGGGGGCGAGCGGAGCGGCTCCGGACTTCACCCAGCGCAGGCGATGGTTGGTGGGAAACTGTCCGGCCTCGGCGGCCTGGCACAGTGCGTTCAAGGCGGGCGGCACGAGTGGCATCATGGTTACATATTCGTCCACGAGCAGGGCGAGCAACTGGGGAACGTTGCAGCGTGGCATCAGCAGCAGCGTTCCTCCTAGTGTGAGTACAGGGTTGAGAACCACGTTGAGGCCGTAGATGTGATAGAGGGGGAGGAAGCAGAGGGCTACATCGTTGGTCGAGATCTCACTGGCGTGCGGCGCGATGAATTGAAAAACGTTGGCCATCAGGTTGAAGTGCGAGAGCATGACTCCCTTGGGAAGGCCGGTGGTGCCGCTGGAGTAGGGGAGCGCGGCGAGTGTTTGATCGGACGACTTATCGGGGGTGGGCCACCCATCCGTGACGCTGCGCAACAGGTTGGCAAATGGTTCGGCTCCGGATGAGGCCTGCCGCGTGGCGTAGACGCGGCGCAGGTTGGGGAGGCCAGCGAGGTTAATTCCTTCGAGCAAAGTGCCATCGGTGATGAGGATAGCTGCGCCCGAGTTCTCCAACTGGTACCGTACTTCGCGCTCGCGATAGCTTGGGTTCAGCAGAGTGGGAATTGCTCCGGCGAGCGTGGCGGCGTGATAAACGGCGCAGAACTCCCAGCAGTTGGGCAGGTAAATGGCGGCGACTTCAGCGGGCCTCAGGCCGGCGGCGACGAGTCCGCGGGCAAGCTGCGCGACTAAGTCTGCGTACCCGGAGTAGGTGATGCGGCGGTTGCAGGAACTGTCGATGATTGCGGTCTTGTGGGGGTAGCGGGCGCATGATTCAAGGATGACGTCGTGGACAAAGCGGCCCTGCGGGTCGGCGTAGAGACCTGTGCGAAGCATGCGCTTGTGATTCTAGCGCGAAGCGTCAAAGGCTTCTACGTCAGCCGGCTAGTTTGCGGAGGAAGTCGGATTCGTCCATGCGGTACTTGAAGGCCTTGCGGCCGTCGATGAAGACAACCGGGACTTCGTCGGTGAACTGGCGGCGGAGTTGCTCGTCGCTGTCAACGTCAACGTCCTGCCAGCTAAAGCCGCCGCGGCGGTGCAGTTTGGTGAGGGTCTCCTTGACGATTTCGCAGAGATGGCATCCTTTGCGGGAGTAGAGCACGACCTGGCGGAGTTTGGCCATTGCGGTGAGTTTAGCAATTGTGATGAGTTTGTCCTAGCAAGAAGGTGGCAAGCTTTGGTCCGCGGGACAGCGGACGGCTATCCCCGTGTGATTTCCGCTCAGGATACAATTCCCATCTATGCGCAAAGGATCTGACAAGCTGCTCAGCGGAAAGACAGTTTTGATCACCGGCGGGGCGCTCCGTCTGGGGCGGGCGACGGCTCTGGCCATGGCTCAGGCTGGTGCGGATGTGGCTATTACTTTTCTGCACTCGGGACGCGAGGCTCAGCACACCGTGATTGATCTGAGCAGTTTCGGGGTGCGCGCGGTAGCGCTGCGCTGCGACGTTACCGATGAGAAAAGTGTCCGCGCTGCGATCAAGGAAATTGGCAGGGAACTGGGTGGGCTGGACATTCTGGTCAACAATGCGGCGAACTACGAGACGGTTGAGTTTGAGGAGTTGAGTTTGAAGCAATGGGACGCTATTTTTGCTTCGAATACGCGGGGACCGTTTCTGGTGTCGCGCGAAGCATTGAAGCTACTGCGCGAGCGGCAGGGAAAGATTATCAATATGGGTTCGCTGGGCGGGTTGCGGCCCTGGGCCAGCCATGCACATTATTGTTCATCGAAGGCTGCGGTGCATATGTTGACCAGGGTGATGGCGAAGGCGTTGGCCCCCGCGATTGCGGTGAATTGCGTGGCGCCGGGAATGATCGATCTGGGAGAAAAATCGGCGGCTGGGTTTATGAAGCGGATGGCGAAGGAGACTCCCATGCGGCGCAACGGGACCGGGGACGAGGTTGCTGCGGCCGTGCTGTTCTTTGCCAGCGCACCTCATTTTATTACTGGGCAGATTATGGTGGTGGACGGCGGGCTGGGTTTGTAGACGGTTGGCTCCCCCGAACGGGGCGCCGGGCCACGTGGGCGCGGCGCGATTTACGGTTCGGCGGTGGTGGGATCGATGGTCGAGGAGATCTCAGAAATTCGATTTGCAGGGAAGCCGCCCTGGCTGGCGTGTTCCCGGATCAGGGCCTCGTTCGGTGCGATGTAGATGCAGTAAATTTTGTCCTGGGTTACGTAGCTGTGAACCCACTGAATCTCGGGGCCGAGTTTGCGGAGTACTCCGCAGGATGTTTGGGAGACGGCTTGAAGTTGCTGGGGGCTGAGTTGTCCAGCGCCGGGTAGCTCGCGTTCGATAACGTATTTTGGCATGACATCCTCCCAGGAGATCAGAAAGTTTCGATGGCCGCATCAGTTTGCCCGATCCATGTGCTTTAATCAAGCGTGGTTGTTTATCGGGTCTTTAACTTTCCCGTATGTTGCACACCTCGGTTTCGATTGGATGAAGAAAAAACTTCTCGTTGCAATCGCGCTGTTGTGGTTGGGTTCAGTGGCTTTGGCGCAGGCGCGTCCCGAAGACGGTGGCCACGAAATTGAGTTGTGGACGGGTGGCGGGCATTCCGTTCCCGGAGGCACATCGGATGTCAGCATCTGGAATGTGGGCTTTCGTTATGGCTGGATATTGACCCGGCCGCATGGTCCTGGATTTCTAAAGGGAAGATTCGAATACACGCTCGATGCGGTGCCGCTTTTCATGGTGTTTCAGCGCTACAACACGGCTTATGGGGCAGGCTTTAATCCGCTGGGATTGAAGTGGGACTTCGCGGCTCGCGGGCGCTTTGAGCCTTACTTCGAGTTAGGGGGTGGGACACTGTTTACCAACCACCAGGTTCCAACTGGAACTTCCGGTGTGAACTTTACGCCCTCCACGGCGCTCGGCATGCATCTGCTGGGCGAAAAGCATTGCTTCAGCGTCGAGGTTCGCTATCTGCACATTTCGAATGCAGGATTGAGCAACTACAACCCGGGGATAAACACCGTACAGGTACGGTTGGGGGTAGGGAAGTTCTTCGGGAAGTAGCTTAGTGTCGTGCGTTCATCGTTCGAGGCAAAGCAAGCGAAATGCAAGGATCCTTCGTCGTAGGCCTTCGCCTTGCGAAGGCCTGCGCTCCCTCAGATGAGAGCGTGCAAAAGCAAGATTCGGCAGTGGGTCAGTTTGAATCTAGGAACTGCAGCGAGCTCCTCGACTGTCCGGATGTGAGCCGACGGCTTGTTCCACGACGCGGGGCCATCCGCGAAGAAACCTCGATTCTTGCTTGCTTGGTTGGGCGCATACTGATTATGCCGTGACCGTTATGAAGAATCCAGGAGTTTCAATCTGGAGGCGAAGGATCGGGGCGGTTAGCACTGTGCTTGGTTTCCTCTTGTTTGCGGCCGCCTGCTTCGTGTACCTGAGGTACGCATCAAATCCCTCAAGCTTGCATGTAGAAGAAAGACTTCGGCACGTGCGAGCGTTAGGGCTGATCTGGAGTGTCAGTTTCTACGGATCGCTACTTCTGTTTATAGCCTCGTCGTCTGGGCTCGGGTGGAGTCGCTGGAGCGGACTCTTGGTCAATGGAGGTGCATTCCTCTTCGCTCTGATGACAATAGGGGCAATGTGTGGCCCTTTCGGATGTAGTTAGCATCCATCGTAAAATACGGTGCTCCCTTTTTCTCGCTCTCTAATTCAAACTGGACCCACTGCCGTAGATTCTAAGAAGTTGCGAGCTAGTGACCCTGCCAGATATTCTTCTCGCTTATGTCAACTCTAGTGGAATGTGTTCCCAACTTTTCCGAGGGACGCGATAAGGCGAAGGTCGACGCCATCGTCGCCGCTATGAAGATGGATGGCGTCTACCTGCTCGACCGCGAAATGGATGCCGATCACAATCGTTGCGTGATCACGCTGGTGGGTGAACGCGAGGCCATTCAGGAGGCTGCGATTCGCGGCGTGGGCAAGGCCGCGGAGTTGATTGATCTCAATCAGCATCAGGGAGCGCATCCGCGCATGGGCGCGGCGGATGTGGTGCCGTTCATCCCCATTGATGGCGTGACCATCGAGGACTGCGTGGCCATGGCTCGGCATGTTGGGGCGGAAATCTGGAAGCGATATCAGATTCCGGTGTATTTGTACGAGGCGGCAGCGGCCATTCCCGAGCGGCAGAACCTGGAGAACATTCGACGGGGACAATTCGAGGGCATCCGGGCGGAGATTGTGACCAATCCGGCGCGCAAGCCGGATTTTGGCGAGCCGCGGGTGCATGCGACCGCGGGGGCGACGGTGGTCGGGGCGCGGAAGTTTTTGATCGCTTATAACGTCTTCCTGAACACGCCAGATGTGGAGATCGCCAAGAAGATTGCCAAGTCGGTGCGCTTCTCGAATGGCGGGTTGCGCTTCGTGAAAGGTGCAGGGTTCCTCGTGCGCGGACTGGCGCAGGTGTCGATGAACTTGACCGATTTTGAGCAGACGCCAATCCATCGCGTATTCGAGTTGGTAAAGCGCGAGGCGGCGCGGTATGGGGTTTCGCCGCTAAGCAGCGAAATCGTCGGTCTAATTCCGAAAAAGTCTTTGGAGTCGGCGGCGGAGTGGTTCTTGCAGGTGGAGAATTTCGATTCGTCTTTAATCTTAGAGAATCGACTCAGCGCGGTGATGGGCGGTAAGGCTGCTGTGGGTGGTTTGCGAGCCGGCGTCGAACCTTTCATTGAACAACTGGCAGCGCCTACGGCTACGCCCGGTGGTGGGAGCGCGTCAGCAGCGAGCGCCGCAATGGCGGCGGGTCTGGCTTCGATGGTGGCTTCCATGTCGCGGGGCAAGAAGGCATATCTGCAATACGAGCGCGAGTTGAGCGAGGCGATTGCGCGGCTCTCGCAATTACGCGAAGAATTAAAGGCCGCGATCGATGCCGACGCCGAGTCCTACAACGCGGTCATGAAGGCTTACAAGCAGGCGAAAGAATCGGCCAATGCGGATGACGTGATTGATGCCGCCTTGAAACAAGCCACCAGCGTGCCGTTGAGCGTGGCTGAGCGAGCCAGGGAAGTTGCGCGAATCGCCGAGAAACTGGGACCCATCACCAATCCGAATATGAAATCCGATCTCACCACGGCGCAGGCATTGGCAAGAGCCGCAATTGAGGGGGCGCTGGCAAATGTAGAGATCAATCTGGAGTCGCTGAAGGACGCAGCATTCGCCACCGATGTACGAAAGAAGGCAGCCGCGCTGCCGGTTGGCTAGAATGGGATCGTCCTGCCGGCGCGTTCCCCATCAGGTACGGGTTGTACTTTCGTTTTGTATCTTATTGGTCCTGTTGGCATACAATAGCCCACGATGCAAGTTTACGGGTACGGTTCGTTCTGCATCTAAGTACCATATCTGTAAGCTACAGAAGAGGCGTTTTACTTATGAGACGAATGCAGGGTGTTTTATGGGTGTTGTTACTGTCGACCGCGGCAGCGTGGGCGGCCGCGATGGGCAGCTCCGCCCGTGGTGTGATTCCTTCGGATGTGCAACAGGTCATCACCGTCGACTACCGGACGCTCAAGAATTCCAGCACCGCGATGGCGCTGAAGGACCAGGTGCTTCCGCCCAGCCTGAAGGAGTTCGAGACATCGCTTAAAGGCGTGGGAATCGATCCGGAGAAGGATGTCGATCAGCTTACCTTCGCTTCTTACCGGCACGGTAAGGAGGGAGTAAAGGTGGTGGGAATCGCGCAAGGTTCGTTCTCGACCAAAGTGTTTCTCAAGAAGATGAAATTGAATAAAGTGAAGCCCATTAAGTACCGGGACACCGACATTTATCCGATGTCGGGAGGGATGCAGATGACCTTCCTCGACGAGAACTCGTTGCTCTTCGGCGATGGCGGAGCGGTGAAGGGCGCGCTCGACGCGCGGGATGGTTACACGCCGACGCTCGACTCCAACAGCCAGGTCGCGGATATGATTGGCTCGGTCGAATCCGGCACGGTCTGGAGTGTGCTCGACCAGCAGGGGACGCAGAACATGCTGCTTTCGGCGCTAGGCGACGCCGGAAAGCTGGCTGATTTCGATACCGTCAAAAAGCATGTGCTGGGTTCGCGCTACGCCATGAACTTCACCAGCGGGGTAAACTTCGATCTGGATGTGGTGACTTCGGACTCGGTGACGGCAGCTACGCTTTCGTCGCTGGTCAAGGCAGGAGTACTCTATCGCAAGATGACGGCGACCCCGATTGAGAAAGTCGCGCTCGAGAGTGTCTCCGTAAACTCGGACAGTTCTAACCTGCAGATGCACTTCAAGGCCGATGACAAGCAGTTCCAGTCGCTGATGCACTCGGATCTGTTTGCGGCGGTGTCGAAGTAACGGCCGGGTCAAAATCGTAAACTACAAAGGACACGAAGGTGCACAAAGGAAACCTGCCCGTGTATTCCTTCGTGTCCTTTGTGGTTCTAGGTCTTAGAACATTGAGAATCCGCGAGACTGCCCAGGGTTCGCGGGCGAGGGCGCCACACGTGCCTGCATTTTTCATGTAAAATCAACAGCGGCGAGTACAGATTCCCAGCCTTAGACACTACTCCCGAATTCTTACTTAGGATAAAGCATGGCCAAGATTGCAAAGACCGCAGATCGTAAGAAAGTGATGGATACTTCCAAGAGTACGGATTGCCCGAAATGCGGCAAGCCAACCCGCATCGTGAAGCGGGTGAAGGACCGCGAGCGCGGCGTGCCCGGCGGAGTGTTTATTTCCTGCTCGGCTTGCGAATTCTTCGAAAAGCTGTAGCAAAACCGCTTTGCCACGGGCGTCCTCGCCCGTGCGGCATCCACTTGAAATTTATAACTCGTGATGGTTTGTCTTGCCCGAGATTCCCCATTACTGTAAATGTGAGGACGCCCGCGGCATTAACGCGCTAAAAGCTGATCTGTCCCAGAATGGCGCGGGCTTCGGCCGCGGGGTCGGCAGCACCGGTAATCGGCCGTCCCACCACAATGTGAGTCGCGCCCGCCGCGATGGCCTCGGCTGGCGTGACCACCCGGGCTTGGTCCCCCGGCTCCGCACCCGCGGGACGCACTCCAGGCGTCACTATGGCGAAGTCTCCTTTAAGTTCATTGCGCAACGCGGAGGCTTCTTGCGCCGACGCGACTACACCGTGGCATCCGTCGGCAAGGGCGAGCGCGGCCAGGCGCAGCACCTGATCCTGTACTCGTCGATGTACCCCTAGCTTATCGAGGTCATTGTCATCCAGGCTGGTGAGGACCGTAACTCCCAAAACCATCAGGCCAGCATTCCGGCTGCGAGCGGCCTCAGCCGCCGCGCGCATCATTTTGCCTCCGCCGGAGGCGTGGATGGTCAGCATACTCACCCCGAGGCCAGCGGCTTCGCGCACGGCAGCGGCGACGGTGCTGGGAATGTCGTGGTATTTCAGATCAAGAAAGACTCTGCGTCCCGAGGCCACCAGATCGCGAACCACCCGGGGGCCTTCCGCCGTGTAGAGCTGCATGCCTACCTTGTAGCAAGAAGCGGAGTCGCCCACCGCCGCCACAATCTTCTGGGCGGCGGCCGCGGACGATACATCCAAGGCCACGATCAGACGCTGGCGCGGATCGTACATCCCTTTGGGAGTGTAAAACGAACGTGGCTAATACGCTAGCGACTGCAGCATGGCCAGTTGTTCGGGGGCAGCTTCGCGAGGCGAGGCCAAATCCAGCCGTACCGGCTGGAGACCTTTATTCTGGAAATGCAGTACCTGGGCGGCGCCGTAAGAGAGGTCGATAATCCGGCCCGGGACGATCGGTCCGCGATCATTGATCCGCACGTAAACCACCCGTCCGTTATGAAGGTTGGTCACGCGTACCCAGCTGCCGAGAGGCAGAGTGGGGTGAGCCGCAGTCAGGTCGTGCATGTTGTAGGGCTCGCCGCTGGCAGTAGTGCGGCCTTCGAAGTATTCGCCGTACCACGATGCGGTTCCTACCTGGTACGGGTGATGATGTTTAGCCTGAGATCCGGATTTCGATCCCGCGACTGCGTTTCTGGGCGTCGCACTTTGGGTGTCTTTCGACCGTGAGCTGGTTGGCCCCTGAGCCGCCCCCAGGCTGACGACCAATAAAACGCTCGCCAGTCCATGAGCTATTCGATTTCGCATTCAGTGTCACCTCGTCTCTAAAGTCTTCTCATCCGAAAGTCGTCCTCCCAACGACCCAGTCCGTATTGATCTGACGATGCTATAGGCGCAGGCGGGCCCTGTCAATCCAGAATTGCCTGTAGTAATGTTACGAGATAGTTATGGATAACTTACGTAACTTGCTGTACAACTTGAGGAAATGCAATCATGTCATTTCGTAACAGCAACTTACATGTTTATAAAATAGTAAATACTCAAAGCCGAGGCGAGCATGCACTATTTGCACTGTGTTTGTTTTCATGCGATTAGGATGATTATCTTACACTAATCATTTCAGTCACTTAGCCAAGACCGCATCCCCATTCGTCTGATTGGCAAAACGCCAGACGGGGATTGCGAAACAAATTTCCAAAGCCCACGCTTTCCGATACATTTCGACTATGCCTCCAACCCCGCCTGTCGTGCTCACCATCGCCGGTTTTGACCCCGGTTCCGGCGCCGGAGTGACGGCCGATATCAAAACCATCGCCGCCCACGGCTGCTACGGGGTCGCTTGCATTACCGCCCTGACGGTGCAATCGACAGCAGGCGTGCGACGAGTGGAGGCCGTCGACCCCGGACTAGTGGCGGAGACGCTCACCGAACTGGCGTCCGACGTCGAAATTGCGGCGGTGCATATCGGAATGCTTGGGTCGGGGAAGGTGGTGCGAGCGGTTGCAGACTTCTTATCCGCGCACCAGATGCCGAATGTCGTGCTGGATCCAATTCTCAAGAGCTCTTCAGGAAGCGACTTGATCGATGCCGCCGGAGCCCGCCTGCTAATCGAAAAGTTGTTTCCCCTGGCCACGGTCGTAACTCCCAATATCGACGAAGCCTCGGCCTTAACCGGTGCGACGACCGGGCTGACCGTAACCGATCCCGAGCAGATGCGAACGGCAGCCCGGAAACTCCACGAGATGGGTGCTTCTGCGGTGGTAGTCACCGGCGGTCATCTGGAGAAAGCCATCGACCTGTTGAGCTTTACCAGCAAGCGCGGCGTCCAGCAGGAGCTATTCAAGTCGGCGCGCCTGAAGTCCAGCTCAACTCATGGCACAGGTTGCGCGTTTGCCACCGCGGTAGCGTGTCACCTTGCCATGGGACGCGGATTACCCGAGGCCGTTCTACTGGCCAAAGCCTACGTCGCAGCGGCGATCAGCAATGCCCATCCGCTGGGCCATGGCGCCGGCCCGGTTCATCATTTATATCGCATGCACCAGCAAAGGCGCGTACTCGCGCCGGATCCCGAGCCGGTGCATTAGCTCCCCAGTGTCGCGTCCCGAACGTATCCGGCTCGGGTGTCCCATTTCTCGCGTTCTTTGCGAGAAGTGGGAGACGACGGACGGAGTGACAGGTGGCCCAGCCTTTCGCGTTCTTTACCAAGGCCGGCGCATTTCCGCCCGCGGAGAACAAAAATCCGCGCCCTATCTGTCCAACCAGAGAAACAAGGGCACGGCACCCTCGTGAGCTAACATCAGCAAGAAAGGCCCGGCTAGGCCCCGTCCACGAACTCGGAAAGGGCAGGATTTTACTCGTGCCGCAAAGTCAGAAATAGATCCGGGCTTCAGCCCCTGAGGCGCAGACTTCCGCTGCCAATCGCGGTTCGCAGCCCGCTAAAGAAGTCCGCTCAGCCTCGAACCGCTTGGAGTATGATACGGGGCTGCGAAGTCCGTGTCCTCCCCCGCCGACAGCGCTAGTTTCAACTTCGGACTTGGTTACAGTATGAGCCCAACCACCTGGTTTTCTTCCGCGACTCGCACGCCGGCAATTCTTCTCGCCCTCGTGATATTTGCGAGCAATTTCTCGGGCTGGTCAATCATTCACGGATGAAATGGTTTGCCGGGCGCTTCATCTTACGGACGCAGCAGATCTCAGTCAACGAAATGGAGGGTAGGTGTATAGCGACGGCAAAATGCTCCCTCCCCCCTGGTTTTCGTATGAGGTGTGCAGTATCGGGGGGCTAATGCAGGCTTTTTTGCAGTCGTACCACAACCTGTATCACTGCGGCCATTATGCACAGATTGATTGCTATGGTCACGAGCAGTGGCAACAAAGGATCGCTTCCAATGCCGCGCAGTCGGACCAAGAGAAGAACCGCCAGAACGGCAATCGCCACTTTCCCAGCCCGGATGCCCAACAGGCGGCGTTTGCGAGTGACATCATCGATAGAAGTTCCGGGCGGTAATTTGAACTCTCTGGCTGATCTCTTCATGATAAGCACCGCCCAAGTGCCAACACCACCGCCCAACATCACGATTGCAATTCCCAGCTCACGGGGCGAAAGAAGCCCACGGCTGAATCCAAGAGCCAACAGAGTCATCACGCCCACTGAACAAGAAGACAATAACAGCAGTCTTTTCATGAGGGTCTTTGTCACGCTGTCCTTAATTGGTTCCTTCCATGCCCTGCGTTATGCCCTTAAGGCTTCGCCTCCGTTTTAATGCAGCCGTCTTAGTTGCAGCCGTCGTCGCCCGCCAGTCCCATTGCACTCAACCCGAAGTCGACAGCACCTTGCACAGCCTCACCGAATCCCTTGGAATTGACAAGCCCACTTCCAGCCGTAACGACGCTTTCGTAATTTGCAGCTCGTTGCGCCGTTGCCCCGTTCTGGGTAGCCACCAATGTCGGGACTCCAAGCACAGGTCCCGCCATAATATCCCCGACTTGTTGCATTCCCTGTCCACCCTGGAGATCCCCACTAAACGCGGTGTAAAGTTGCGCCGCTCCGCTCGCTACTTGCGCCTGGGAGGTAAAGATGCCATACCCGGCGGCAGCGGTTGCGAGCAGGCTTACCCCTCCGGTCTCTGGAGTGCCAGCTACGCCAGCCACGCCCAGGGTAGCATACGCGAGTGTTTTGGCTTCTCCAAGTCCGAGATTTAGAGCGCCTTGTATCCCTGCCGTGACTCGTTGGCCCGTAGTAGCTGTTGTGTCGCAGGGTGTTGCGCTCACGTCCACAGTTGTTTGGACTAAAATTCTTGGCACAGTTCCGGGTGGCACAAACGTGTAGCACCCCCAACCGGCGCAGATTCCACCCAGATTTAGAGGGAGGAAAAAGATAGGCGTACCGCCACCGTCGTCACTACCGTCGTCGTCTCCGCCGACTTGGCAGTCACCGCACAAGAACAACCCTAGCGGGCTGGTGGCCCAGGTTCGCGCCCGCGTTTGAATGTTCACTCCCATGAATCCGTTTTCGGGCGCTAACCTGGGTCTCCTGGCATCCACAAAGCATAGCGACGCACTCACGCGAGCCGACAACTCCGCGGCGCCTTTAAATCATTGACCGCAAGTCTCAAATCGGATAACCTAATACAACTTACATTATCTGTAAGATAACATCCGATCTTTGACAATCTGACCCGGTGCGAGGGTGCGTCTATCCGCCCGGCCCAAGCAGGGTTCCAAAACAGGACATCCCGTCCGCCGTAACTCCAATGTTCTCTAGATTTTGCCTTTAAGTCCTTAAGACTCAAAGATCTAGCACATAGTCGTAAAATAAGGCAAGAATATACTTGACACATATATGTGTTTTGTACTAATATTCTTGCATGGCGGATAACAAACCATTCCTCAAAACCTTACAGCAGGCGATTGCCTACTTCTCCGATCCTGACCGCGCTTTCGAGTACGCGGTACGCTTTCGCTGGCCCGATGGCATCTACTGCCCGCGCTGTGGCGCTCAAAAGTTCTCATTCATCAAAACCCGCAAGCTCTGGTTCTGCTACGCCTGCAAAAAACAGTTCACCGTCAAAGTGAAAACGATCTTCGAGGATTCCGCCCTCGGACTCGACAAGTGGATGACGGCAGTGTGGATGCTTTCCAACTGCAAGAACGGCATCAGTTCTCATGAACTGGCGCGGACCCTTGGCATCACGCAAAAGTCTGCGTGGTTTATGCTTCAGCGTATTCGGAAAGCCCTGAAGGGCAATGCATTCGGACGCGGGAAGATCGGCGGCGGTCCGGGCAGCGAACTTGAGGTTGATGAGACTTTCGTTGGCGGCAAGGTCGCGAACATGCACAAAGACAAACGGATTAAGACGGAAGGTCGCGGACCGTACATGAACAAGACTATCGTCATGGGCATTCTGGACCGTGATCTGAGACAGGTTCGCGCCACGGTTGTTCCCGATGTGAAGCGCGAAACCTTGCAGGACCAAATTCTGAAACAAGTGAAGCACGGCTCTACCGTGTATTCCGACAGCGCAGTCGGCTACGACAAATTGCACTTTCGCTTCGTGCATGACGTGGTGAACCATAGCGAAAAGTACGTCAATGGCCGCGTTCACACGCAAGGCATCGAAAACTTTTGGAGCCTGCCGAAACGAAGCCTCAGAGGAACTTACGTTGCTGTAGAGCCTTTCCACCTTGAGCGGTATATCGACGAGCAGGTTTTTCGATTCAACAATCGAACGAACAAAACCGATGCTGACCGCTTCGCGCTGGCCATGAGCCAGATCGCCGGGAAACGCCTCACCTACTCTGATCTCACGGGTAAGAGTGACTCGCCACATCACGAAACGACAGGGACGCGGGAGACGGAGGTTCCCTTCTAGTCCTTGTCGGAGTGTTTGGATTTGCGCTTCGTAGCAGGTTTTCTGGGCTTGCCGATAGCGTCTTTCGGAACCGTGAAAAGCGTTGTTAGATTGCGCTCGAAATTTGCTTGGGCCTGTGGACCTTCGACGTATTGAGGTTTGACTTTCATTTGTACTTGTGGGGAAGACTCGATTCGCAGTCAAGCCTTCCCCGGTAAAGCGATGGGACGACGATTCCAATTTAGCACAGTGGCGCGTCCCGCGAGAAGGGGACGCGCATGAGAGCGTTAGGCATGGGAGTGTCGAGCAGCTTGATTGCTAGTGCGATTTACTACTGGATAACAGAGCATCGTATGCTCCCCGCACTGGTGATTGCCGCTGCCGGAGTCGCGGGTTTCTTGATTACATATTTTTTTACGAAGAAGCCTGTAGCCGCGAGTCCATCCCCATCCATCAGCCAGGATGTGAAGCAAGAAGCAAATCCCCAGATCAATTCACAAATTAATCCGCAGTTCAATCCGCAGTTTAACCCGCAGTTCAACCCCGTAATAACAATCGCAGCGCCGGACACACGAGCAGAAGAACAGGAGCGCGCTCGAGAGGAACAGATGGTCTTAGCTTGCCTGCGTCGAAAGCCCTTCGGCATGAAGTTCGTAGAAAACATTAGCTCCGAAGTTGGCTTAGATTTCGACACAGCAAATCAGGCGCTTAAAAGGCTATTTGCGAAAGAGATGATTTACCGCTCTCCCGGCGAAGTGAGAGGCGATTTCGTGTATTGGTCCGACAGCCCCGCAGACACGCCCCAGCGTCACAACATAAAATTTGTTGAGATTGCAAGTGGCACAAACGAGCAGACGCACGTCTTTTCTCGTTACGCAGGTCAAACCCTTACATTTTCAACCGCGAAGTTCTTGAATGAAGCTATCAAAGGGCAGGAACTGCTTACCCCAACCGTTAGGGCACGCGCAATTTATCGCAGGCCGGATGACAGTCCCATTCTCGACATTTCCAATATCCCGTGGGTTCCGGGTCCGGGCAACCAAGTCTATGAAACATTTGAAGTGAACACCCCTAGATATGTATTGCTTTTTTCCCTCGCAAGGAACACGCGTTTTGCCCGCTCCGTGCAACAAGTGGTAGGCCGCGACGCGACGGGAAGAAACGGATGGCTGTCCCAACCTCATGATTACGAACTTCGAGAACCAATTGGCAGCGTCGAGGTGCAGTTGCTCACCGACAGAGAACAGGTATACGCGGTGCGTCTTGAATTCGTGGATGGTGCCATGAATACGCTCCCTCTTTTTCGCGAATTCGGCGAGCTATAGCCCTGTCACGGCTCTTTTATTCTACATGTGCGTCTCGTATATTATTACCTAAAATAAACCGTTTGCTTTCAAGATTTTGCATTGCTGAAGGGGGGAGGGGGGCGGGTCCTGCTCAGCAAACTCCAGCCCGAAACGGAACGCGAAATCGGAAATCCAGAGCACTTGGAGGTTTCAGCGGGAAACACTTCGGGGGAGGATTCTTAGTCCGAAACTTGGCCGGAATTACTTTTCCTTGGAACCAGCCTGCTTCAGCAGTATTCCGGCGACGAAAGCCACCAGCGCCGCCAGCAGCCACTGCATCCGCCACGACTGGATGGCCTGAAAATCGGCCAAGCTCTGAACCGAATAAATGACCCCGACCGCGATGGCTGCCAGAAGGCAACCCAGGCCAGCAAAGAAGGCGATGAGCGAGGCCATGGAAAGGCCAAGCCATTCCTTTACGTTGTGGAATTCCAAAACGTGGAGCAACACCAGTGCGCGCGTCCAACTGTGTTCGGCGAAGGGGGAGATTCTTGGTTGACGTGCCGCCCCGCAATCATGGCAGAATTTTGCACCCACCATGAACTCGGTTGCGCAGCGATCGCAAACCTCGACCATGGCTGGGACCGCGGTTTCGGGTCGGGCTATCGGGGGGCGCCAGAATTCCTGCGGTGCGTTGTTGACAACCTCAGACATGGTGAAACTCTCTCCCCGAAACCGTGAAAGCCAGTAACTAAATGATCGCAAGCCAGTGACCAAAGCGGGAATCCGGTAAGTGATTGCAATGCGACAACTTGGCGCGCTGACGATGATTGCTTCATGCACGGGCTAGGCAAGAATTACCCGTCCCAGGCAAAGATTGGTTAGTGGCTCAGCAATCATGCTTGTGCCCAGAGTGGCATACAGCCAACAAACGTCGGGAGAATTGATGCTCTTGGTTCCGACGCCCCCAGGTTGCGAGCATCAGATAAACTCAATACACAAGTCTGAATCTGAGGAACGCCGAATTTGTTTTCTCGCACCCTGTCCCATTGCCACCTGCTGCTTTGCTTGCTGTTTCTGGGGTTTCCGTTCCCCGCTGCCCCTGCCCAGACGAACGCGAACGGGCCGCATCCAGAGGACAGCTTGTCGTTCCGTCCCAACGACCCGCTGAATCGCTCAGCCTTCGACCATTTTTATAACCTCGATTACGACCGCGCGGTTGAGGAGTTCGATCAGGTACTGCAGAGGCATCCAGACGATCCTTTCGCGGTAAACCATTTGCTGACCGCGGTCCTGTTTCGCGAACTTTATCGCATGGGCGCGTTGAACACTGGGGAATACGCCAACGACAGCTTCATTCGCACCGCTCATCGCTCCGCCGATCCCAAGGTGAAGCAGCAGATTCAGGACCTGGTGCAGCGGGCTCTACAGCTGGAGGAAAAGGCCCTCAGCGCAAATTCCAAGGATGTGGAGGCCCTTTACGCCCGAGGGGTGACGCGCGCCCAGTTTGCGACCTACACCGCGATGGTGGAGCGTGCATGGTTTTCGGCGTTACGAAATGCGGTGGGAGCGCGGCGCGATCACGAACGCGTACTCGAACTCGCGCCCGGAGATGTGCCGGCAAAACTGATTGTCGGAGCGCACAATTACGTGATGGGCAGTCTCCCTCTGGCGCTGCGGGCAAGCGTCACCCTGCTGGGAATTGGTGGCAACAAGGAGAAAGGCCTTAAATACCTTGGCGAGTGCGCTCAAGGAACCGACGAAACCAGCGCCGATGCGAAGATTCTACTTGTCCTCTTCTTACGCCGTGAGCATCGTTACCAGGAAGCGCTGCCCATTGCCCGTGGCCTGATCCAGAGCTACCCGCGCGACGTGCTCCTGGCGCTCGAGGAAGGGAACCTGCTGCGGGCAGCCGGCAATAATCAGGACGCTGCGGCCGTCTACCGAAAAGTTTGGCAGGATGGGCAGGAACATCGCTATGGCGGGTTGCACTATGAAATCGCGGCACTCAGCCTGGGTGACTTGCTTCGCAGTCAGAAAGATTATGCCGGCGCAGTCGCGGCCTACGAGCAGCTAAATGAGGTCGCACAGCCCGACCCGGAAGTCGTGCAGAAAACGAATATCGCCGCAGGCGAGGTGTACGACCTACTGGGAAAGCGTGACCTCGCCATCAAGAAATACCAGGCCGTGATAGCCACCGACCCAGGCAGCGCATTCGCTGCGACTGCCAACCAGCGACTGAAAGAGCCGTACCGGGAAGAATAGAATGGGAACCAGATCCACCGCTGCCACGTACCTAGGATTAGAGGGAGGCAGGCAATGTACTGCAACTATTGCGGAAAGGTGATTCAGGACGACGCAAATGTCTGCGCCTACTGCGGCACGCGAGTGGGCGCGGTCACGGCGCGAAAACGCCTCGTGCGCCCGCGGGGGGACCGGAAGATTGCCGGCGTGTGCGCCGGCTTCGCGGAATACTTTGACGTGGACGTTACCGTGGTGCGCCTGGTTTGGTTGTTCGTGTCCCTGATGACGGGCGTGGGCCTGCTGGCGTATCCGATTGCGTGGATTGTCATGCCGGACGAGCCTTTGAGACTGCCAGCCCCGGCGGGGGTGCAGCAAGTGAGCAACCCTTAACCGGAACACAAATTCGCCTGTGATGGATGAAATCCGGCTTCGCCTCCATTGTCATTTTCGCGTACTCACTCTTCTTGGTTTCGTCGTTCGACACCTTTCTGTGATTAAATCTGGCGATGCCCCAAATTAAGAGCGACGATACGAATATATTCTATGAAGTTCTAGGAACAGGTCCACCGGTGGTGTTGCTCCATCCGTTTCCAGCCAATCACGACCTATGGAAACCGGCCGCCGAGGCGCTGGTGTCACGCTATAAAGTCATTCTCCCGGATTTACGGGGGCACGGGGACTCCGGCATCGGCGAGGGTCCGGCGACGATGGAAAAGCAGGCTGTGGACATCGCTCGGGTGCTCGACCATGAAGAAGTAGGACGCGCTCCCTTCGTGGGAGTCTCGATTGGCGGCTATGTGTTGTTCGAACTTTGGCGCAAGTACCGTGCGCGGGTGGAGGCGCTGGTGCTGTGCAACACCAAGGCCCAGGCGGATAATCCCGAGGCGCGGAGCGGACGGCTGCAGGCGGCGGCCGAGGTGATGGAGCGCGGGACGGAACCGTTCTTTGAAGGCTTGGTTCCAAAGCTGATGGGCAAAACGACGTGCAACACGCGTCCGGACCTGGTCGAGGGCGCGCTGCGCATGATGCGAAAGATGTCGCCGGAAGATGTGGCCATGGTGCTGCGAGGTATGGCGGAGCGCCCCGACTCCACGGAGACGCTAAAGACGATCGACGTGCGGACTCTGATTGTGACTGGCGATGAAGACACTTTCACCGGCGTGCCCGAGGCGGAAGTGATGCGCCGAGACATTTCAGGCAGTCAGATGAAGGTGGTCGCAAAGGCCGGGCATTATTCTCCCTGGGAGCAGCCCGGGGAAGTGGGGAAATTAGTGCGCCAGTTCCTGGATACAGTACGTGGCGTGTAGCACGAGCAGCCGAAGTCTATTTGTTACAATGCTCGCGTCATGATTGATACTTTCTTGGTTCCAGAAAAGACGGTCGTCAACGCTAAGGGCGATGGTCCTGTGGTAGAGGTTAGTAGCGCGTCGAATCGCGTTTTCCTTTTGAGCCTGAATATTACCGGCATCGTGGAGCAGGAGTCGTTGGACGTGAGCATCCAAGGATCTGCGGATGGTGCAGCCTGGGGTCCGAAACCGGTTACGAATTTCCCGCAGAAGTTCTACCAGGCGCAGCATCCTGTGCTGCTGGACCTGACAGGGCACGCGGAGGTCAAGTTCCTGCGTGCTCACTGGGAGGTCAGCCGCTGGGGCCGCGGGAGCGAGACGCCAATGTTTGAATTCAATGTGACCATCAAAGAAGTGCCAAGTGAAATTCTGAAAGAAGCCACCGCCGACGCGAAGGCGATGGTATAGAGCGATAGCCCCCAAAGCTGCTTGCGTGGATTACTGAGGTGGGCTACCTGTCCGTACAGCGACTAAGCAGAACGCTCACCTCGCCGCTCGAATAATTAGGAACCAGAAGATCCGGGGCACCGTGGCCCTTCAAGTCGGCCACAACTAACTGCTTCGGGCCGATACCGATGTTGGGGCTGACGGGAGGTTCAAAAGTTCCGTCGCCTTTGCCCAGGAAAATCTCCAGCGGACCGTCATTGCCCGTTACCAAATCCGGCTGCCCGTCCATATTGAAATCGGCCGCGACGACACCCCAACCCCCGCCAGTAGGAAAGGTACTGCCCTTTCGAAATGTGCCGTCTCCGTTGCCCAGGAGTATCTTTGTTTCGTACGCCTTGCTGGTGACAAAAGCTACGGCCAGGTCCATCTTGCCATCTCCGTTGAAATCGGCTGCGGCAACATTGGTTGGGTAGTGCATACGCCCGGCGACGACGGGCTTCCTAAAGCTTCCATCGCCCTTGCCCTCGTACAGCCACACAGCGTTAGATTCGTAAACCGGTACTGCAAAATCCAGTTTGCCATCGCCGTTAAAGTCGGCGATTGCAACGTTGCTGTAGCCGGTGTAAGTGGATGCCGGCTTGAACGTTCCATCTCCGTTTCCAAGTAGAACACTGACCGCAAGGTCCGAAGTCACGATCATGTCCAAAATTCCGTTGCGCCTGAAATCCGCAAATGCGATCGACTGGGAAAAGTTACCCGTCAACTGATAGACCTGGCCAGCGGTAAAGGTGCCATCGCCATTTCCCAACAGGATCGATACCTCAGTAGACGATCCGGAGAGCGCTGCAATGTCCAGATGTCCATCGCGGTTGAAGTCACCGACCGCAACCGCAAACCCGCCGACGTTATAGTAATAGGACGGCGCGGAGAAGCGGCCATTGCCACGGCCAATCATGATGGCGACTTGTCCGTTACCCGTTACCGCCAAGTCGGGGATGCCGTCACCATTGAAGTCCCCAGCAGCAACGCCAGAGAGGCCGCCCATAGCCGCGGAGGCCAATGAAGTGGCAAATGTGCCATGGCCCTCTCCGTAAATTACGGTAATGCCTTCTGGCCCTTGATCCAGCCAGGCGCTGACCATGGCGAAATCTGTTTTGCCATCATGATTGAAATCCCCTACTACCACTTGGTAGGAAGGAGGGTCATATTCCCGAGCCACTTGAAATGTACCGTCCCCCCTATTCGAAAGTATGTACGTCGCAACGATGCTGGAAACGATCAGCCCCGGTTTAGTGTCGCTTTCAAATTGAACCGCCGCGATCAGGAAGATCGTGCCGCCTGGAGGGGCGACGGCGTAGTTCCTGGCTGGGTGGAATGTACCGTTCCCCTTGTTGATCAGTACAGATACTGTACCGTTGACACCGTTGGAAGTGGCCAGGTCGATCTTTCCATCGCCATTGAAATCTGCCGCTGTAATGCCGATGGGCTGCAGATCCACCTGATAGTCCACCTTCTTCCGGAATGTCCCATCGCCATTCCCGATGAAAACGCTAACCACCTGACCGGGATCGTTATAGCCCCCACCAATAGCGACCGCTAAGTCGAGACGGCCGTCGCCGTTGAAGTCCGCGACTGCGATGGAACTGGCGGCCTTAGCAATGGGGTAGCTGGCCGGCGCTTGGAACGTGCCATCGCCATTTCCTAAGTACACTTCGACAGCCAAGTCATTACCGGTTCCGGCAGCAACATCCAGGTTGCCGTCGTGATTGAAGTCGCCCACTGCGACGTAATAGGTCCCAACTCCAATCGTGGTCGCCTGCGGCGCCTGAAACGTGCCATCCCCTTTACCCAACAAAAGTTCCACCGGACCTTCGTCATCAACAATGACAACGTCGAGTTTTCCGTCATTATTGAAATCTCCCACGGCAAGTTCGCGTGGAAGTTTTGCTCCCGTGGGAAAACTCCCTGCGTTTTGGAAAGTACCGTCTTTCTTTCCCAGCAGAATATCCAGGTTGCCGGTAAACCAGTCGTCCGTGACCAGATCCGGGATGCCATCGTGGTTGAAATCGCCCACAGCCAGCGATGCGCCTGTTACACCAGTTAAATAGTTATGGCTGGGGAAAAACGGCTGGCACATTCTGGCGTGCGATTCGTATGATGCCCCAGCCGAATTCACCTGTGCGGAGCTGGAACCAGCGCACAAAATGAACGATACGAGCAGAAGGCTGGTAATCGATTCACAGCGGAATTGAGTTCGCATACATCCGGCTCCGGTTGCAATGAGTAATCGTCACGATGCCTGACTTCAAACGGAATCACCTTTCCGATTCCAAAAGAGCTTGATCATATACCCAACCCACCTATGCGCAACATGTGAAAAGATTTTCACCTGAAGCAGGTTTTACAGTTCGGGGTCGCCTCTCGGGACGGCTCAGAAACCAGGGTCCTGCTCTCAGTTCTTCCATCTGAGAGTCGAAGCCTCACCTGGGCTTCGGCTATATTGGGTAAGGGATGTCGAGGTACACAAAAGATTCCACGGCCGTGGTTCGTCCGGCGCGAAACATCGCGGGAGCACTGCGCTTGCCAGGAGATAAGTCCGTCTCTCACCGTTACGCCATCTTAGCCGCTATTGCCGAGGGAACGACGCGGCTGGAGAACTTTTCTACTGGGGCGGATTGTGCGAGCACACTGGGTTGCCTTGCCGCCCTGGGAGTAAAGATCGAACGAAACGAAAACGTCTTCGTGATTCAAGGGCGCGGGCCGGAGCTCGAACCACCCAAAAGACCGCTGGACTGCGGCAACTCGGGATCAACCATGCGCATGCTAGGCGGCATTCTGGCTGGGCAGAGATTCAACAGTGAATTGATGGGCGACGAATCCCTGTCGCGGCGTCCAATGGCGCGAATCATCGCGCCATTGGAAAAGATGGGCGCGCAGATCGTGGCCAACGAGGGAGGCCGCCCGCCCCTGCGCATTGCCGGGACACATCTAAAGGCGATTGAGTACAAGCTGCCGGTTGCAAGTGCACAGGTGAAATCGGCTTTGCTGTTCGCGGGGCTGTTCGCGGAAGGAGAAACTCGCGTCGAGGAGCCGATTCGTACGCGAGACCACGGAGAGCTGGCGTTGCGCGCGTTCGGGGCCGAAGTGCTCCAACAGAGCAATCAGGCACAAATCACAGGCGGACAAAAACTGCATGCCATTGAGGCGGAGATTCCCGGCGACCTTTCAAGCGCGGCGTTTTTTCTCTGTGCTGCGGCGTTGTTCCCCGGATCTCGCTTGCTGATCAGCGGCTTGCTGATGAATCCCACACGAGCCCGACTGCTCGACATCCTGATATTGATGGGAGTCGGTATTTCCGTCGCTCAATTAGAGGACAAACATGGAGAGCTGGTTGGGTCCGTCGAAGTGGATGGACGGGATTTACGAGGAGCAACCATTGCGGGCGCTGATACCGCGGCTCTCATCGACGAGATCCCCGTGCTCGCCGCAATTGCGCCTTACACTGCATCGGGCATCGAGGTTCGCGATGCCAAAGAGCTGAGGGTGAAAGAGTCTGACCGGATTGCCTCGATTGTAACCAACCTCCGCGCTATGGGAGCGGAGGTCGAGGAACTGGAGGACGGGTTGAGAATTCCAGGTCGACAGACGTTACATGGAGCGGAGGTAGATTCTTTCGGCGATCACCGGATCGCGATGGCGTTCGCGGTTGCCGGGTTGCGAGCGCAAGGAGAGACCACGATTCACGGAGCCGATGCGGCGGTGATCTCCTGTCCAGGTTTTTTTGGAGCGCTGGAAGGTTTATCCCAAAGGTGAAGGATGAATGCAAGGATTCATTTTGCCAGCTTTAGCGATGCGTTGGTCAGGCCCTTCAGGTTGCGCGAGGGGCACGGCTGAAGCCGTGCCCTCCCACAGCCGAACCAGAATTCCAACCTCGAATGTGATTAGCGCAGACCCTCAGATGTGTTCGGTTTTCCCGTCGTATCTCACGGTGCCATTCTTCTGATTCTGCTGGTCCACATCCTGATTGGTGTAGGTGCGCGCCGCTTTTTTGGCGCCAGTCGAACTCGCCATGAGGTGGGATGCGCTCTCGCTGCTCTGCCACGAGGCTACGCCAACGTCAATTGCATGAGCTCTGCGTGCCGGCCTGCCCTCGGACATCGACTCTGCCGGCGTCTCCGCCGATGAAGCGAGCCAACTCGGTTGGGTGTATGCAGGGGACCAGATGGCTTGGGTATAGGCTCCGGCCGGGGGTTGTGACACCATCGAGAGCGTGGCGTTCGTGGCACCGGCTACGTTTCCAAAAGTCGCATTGGTGGCTCCCGCTGCTGAAGGTGACACAGTTGCCAGAGTTACCGACGGAGTGGTCACCAGAGGCACAAAAGGCGCTGCGTAGACACCGTACGCAGGAACCCAGTTGCTGGCCGTGCCCCCGATTACGGTTGCTTGAGCGGCAGCCAATCCAGACAGCAATAAGATCACGGACAAAGTTTTCAGGGAACTCATTGGATCATCCTCCACAGACTTAGGCGGACATCATAACCCGAAAACTGGCTCTGGGCGCGGCTTTTATTAGGATCCGACGTAGCGGGCATAGAGACTTCTGGCTATAGTCTTATCGGTGGTGCCCTTGATGATGGCCCGTCCGTCGGGGAACAGCGTCATTTCATAAGGTTCGTGCCAGAACTTCAGGACGAAGTCGTTGTGGCGGACGGTGCCAAGCGGCTTGAGACGTTCGCTCATTTGCGCCAAATCAACCGGACGTTGACGTTCGTGAATCTGCACCGAGTTGCGTCCACATAACGTGATATGCGGGCGGCCTTCCCCGGCCAGGTGAGGGAACTCGTGTTCACCGCAGGTTCGGCAGCCAGCGCGGGGTTGATCCGCCGCCACCTCAGCTCGCTCATTTCTCCAAACGTCGAAGGAGAGCAGGGTGCGCCGCAGCCGGTCGTGGGCGTCGACTAACAGCTTTACGGCTTCAGTCGCCGCGATCGAAGCGGCGAGGTTTACCGCTGAGTTCAAAATTCCTGCAGTCTCGCAGGTTTCAAACGTTCCTTGCGGAGGATTAGCGAAAATACAAGCCAGACATGCGGTCTTGCCGGGAAGCACATTCAGCGTGACCCCATAGCTGCCTACGGCGGCGGTGTAGATCCATGGGATAGAATTCTTCACGGCGAAATCGTTGATGAGGTAGCGGGTTTCAAAGTTGTCGGTGCCGTCGAGAATAAGCTGCGCGCCTTCGAACCGAGCTCCGATGTTGGTTGGGGTCAGATCAGCGACATGCGGCTCAACGACAATTTGAGAATTGAACGCCGCGATTTTTCTAGCGGCGGCGATTGCCTTAGGGAGAGACTCGGCAGCGTCGGCTTCATCGAATAGCGACTGCCGCTGCAGGTTGCTGGGCTCAACGTAGTCGCGGTCGATAATGCGGATCGTGCCTACACCGGCACGGGCAAGCAGGGAAGCGAGCGCCGAACCAGTGGCGCCGCAGCCTACAATGGCTATGCGCGAGGCTGTCAACCTGCGCTGGCCCTCAGCTCCGATCCCGCGGAACAGCACCTGCCGCGAATATCTGTCGTCGAGTTCCAAAGAGGTCATCAAGTCCCCGCGTACAAACCATTATGATAGTTGCCACGCTGTTTGCAAAACGGAAGCGGAAGCATGATGGAGCGAGAGCTTCCCGCGGCTGAAAAACGAGAGAGCAAACGGTGCTCGAGTCCAAGTGGCACAGTGCAACATTTCTCTCTGCACGGGTTTCATCGTACTGAGAATGCGATAGGGGAGCCGGTTTGCAACTGAGGGGGCCTTCGTTCACAACCCTGATTGCCCTGGCGCTCACGGCGATGTGTGCCGTGGCAGCGTCTGCCGACTCGTTCATCCTGAAGGGGGCACCCCAAGACCACGGTCATTCCGCCGAAGCACAGTCGCCGACGGTTTCCGTCGAAGACCCCATGTCCCAGTATCAGGGGCTTACAGTGGTGGAAATACGCTGGCCGAACGTTCCCGCCGCCGTTGAGCAGAAGCGATGGCGCGAACTCATAGTCCAAAAAGCCGGAGAGCCCCTGGACCGCGAGCTCATCCGTGAAAGTATCCATAAGCTTCATCAGACCGGACGCTTTGCGGATATCCGGGTCGAGGCTGAACGAACCCCGGATGGCAAGGTTATCTTATCGTTCTTTACTACGCCAAACTACTTTGTCGGGGGTGTTGAGGTGCAGGGTGTGCCCAACCGTCCCACCGCCGGACAAGTGGTGAACGCTTCGAAGTTTCAATTAGGAGATCTGTTCACACCCGACCAAGTCGAGCGCGCCCTGACCAACATCAAGCAGCTTTTGCAGGAGAACGGCTATTACCACTCCCTGGTCAAGGAAAGCGAGCACAAATATCCTGAGAGGCAGCAGATTGACATAGTTTTCCTCGTCAGTCCCGGGCCCCAGGCACGCGTGGGAAACGTGACCGTCACAGGCAATCCGGGATATTCGCAGGGACAGATTCAGGACATCGCGAAAATGCACCCCGGCAATCCGGTGACCGTGCAGCGTGTAAGCAATGCGCTGGATCGATTACGCAAGAAATATCAGAAGCAGAATCGATTACTGGCCCAGGTCTCCATATCCAAGAAGTCCTACCGCGAGCAGGCGAACGCGGTGGATTATGCGTTCGACATCGTCCCCGGACCGACGGTGCAGGTCACTGCCGAGGGGTTCAAAATCAGGCGGGGAGTACTCAAACAGAACGTACCGATTTTCGAAGAAAATGCCGTCGACGAGGATCTGCTCAACGAGGGTCGCCGCAATCTGCTCAACTATCTTCAGAGTCGCGGTTACTTCGACGCGAAAGTTGGGCTGAAGCAGCATTCGGATGTTGCCGCAGACTCACTGCAAATTGTTTATGTGATCGATGCAGGGGCGCGGCATAGGTTAGTAAAACTTGAGTTCACGGGAAATAAATACTTTTTTACAGAGCGGCTGCGCTCGCGCATGCAGGTGCATCCGGCCGCCCGGTTCGAGTCGCGTGGCCGCTACAGCCAGGGATTGCTTACCAGCGATATGCATGGACTCGAGGACCTTTATCGGGCAAATGGGTTCCAACAGGTCAAGATCACCAGCAATATCGTCGATGACTTTAACGGACACGAAAATGACCTTGCGATCACCATTTCCGTAGACGAAGGACCCCAAACGCTGGTGGGAGCATTTCACATGGAGGGCAACCAGGCGTTCTCCGAAACCGAGCTTGTTACATACATCAATACGGCACAGGGTCAGCCTTTTTCCGAGTTCAATATTGCGCAGGATCGCGACAATCTTTTGAACTATTACTTCAACCACGGTTTTCCGCGCGCCAGTTTCGAGGCGACGGCAAAGCCGCTACCTAATGAACCTAATCGGATGGACATAACTTTCAAAATCCGCGAGGGAGAGCAGGTTTTTGTAGACAATGTATTTGTCTCAGGATTGAACTTTACCAAGCCGTTCATTGTGCAGCGGGAGCTACAAGTCAAATCCGGGGACCCGCTTAGTCAAATCGACATGTTGCAAACTCAGCAGCGCCTTTACGACCTCAGTATCTTCAGCCAGGTGGGAGCCGCGGTGCAAAATCCCAATGGCAATGAGCCCGAGAAGAACGTCTTAGTGGACGTCGAGGAAGCCAAGCGCTACACATTCAATTACGGTGTGGGATTGGAATTCCAAACCGGTCAGCCTTCTGCCGTGGGCAGCAACCAGGCGAAAGGCCAAACCGGAGTGAGCCCGCGGGTCTCGCTCGACGTCAGCCGTCTCAATTTCCGTGGGCGCAACCATACCATCACCTTTAAGGCCGACGTGGGCAGCCTGCAGCAGCGCGGCCTGATCAGCTACACCGCGCCGCGTTGGTTCAACAGTCAGAATTGGAAGCTATCTCTTACAGCTTTCTATGACAACACGCTCGACGTCACCACGTTTACGTCGCAACGTCTGGAAGGGGCCGTCCAAGCGGAACAAACCATCAGCAAAGCTACGACGATGGATTATCGTTTTACTTATCGGCGGGTCAAGGCCAGCGAAATAAACATCAGCCCCGCCGAAATCCCGCTGCTGTCCTTGCCCGTACGCGTCGGCGAGCCCGGCTTCAGCTACATTCGTAACAAGCGTGACAATAACCTGGAGAGCACCAAGGGCAGCTACACTACAGTCGACGCGGGAGTTGCCTCCAGTTACTTCGGTTCGGAAGCAGATTTCAGTAGCATTCTTACGCAGAATTCCACATATCATGCCTTCGGCAAGAACCGGCCGACAGAGAAGAAGTTCGTGTTCGCGCGTTCGTTGCGAATCGGGGTAGAGACCGCCTTCGGCAATACTGCAATCCTTCCGTCGGGGCAAGCGTGTCCGAATGCAACCCAAACCAGCTGTCCCTCAACTACGGTTATCCCCCTGGCTGAACGTTTTTTCAGTGGCGGGGGCAACTCTCATCGCGGATTTGGGTTAAATCAAGCAGGCCCGCGTGACCCTACAACTGGGTTTCCTGTGGGCGGCAGCGCGCTCTTCCTGAATAACGTGGAATTACGTTTGCCACCAACGACGCTGCCTTATTTCCAGGATAACCTTAGCTTCGCGATCTTCGAAGACGCTGGGAACGTCTTTACTGATGGTCGAAATATGCTGGACAGCCTGCTTCGCTGGCGCCAGAAGAACCCTGAATTGTGCTTGCAACCAAGCACTGCTGTCCAGTGCAATTTCAACTATATCTCTCACGCCATAGGGGTCGGGGTCCGCTACAAGACACCGATCGGTCCGGTGCGCTTCGATTTCGGGTACAATTTAAATCCGCCAGCATTTCCAAGTTGCCAAGCGACAGCGAGCTTCAACGGCCAGGCGACGTCGTCCTATTGCGTGAACAACAGTACGACTACCGGGGGGACGTCCACTCTGCCGTATTTCGTACCGCAGCACGCTTCGCACTTCAACGTTTACTTTAGTATTGGACAAAGCTTCTAAATGAATCAACGGTTTTCGACTCTTGCTGCTACCGTGGTATTGCTCGAGATTGCCCTGCCCGTCTGGGCGGGAGACGTTTTGGACCGTATTGTCGCTTCCGTGAATAACCACATCATCTTGCAAAGCGAATGGCAGGACGCCGTGCGCTACGAAGCCTTCGTCGCGGGTCGGCGACTCGACCAAGTGCAGGCCGGGGATCGCAAAGCCGCCTTGGACCGCCTGATCGACCAGGAGTTGTTGCGGGAGCAAATGCGCTCTTCGGGTTTTCCCCACGCCGACAGTGAAGAAGTGGAGAAGCGCATTCGGGAAATCCGTAAGCAGTACCCGGGCGCCGAGAATGAATCTGGCTGGCAAGCCGCGCTTGCGCACTATGGATTAACCGAGAACGAACTGAAAAAGCGGGTTGCTTTGCAGGTCGACTTAATGGGTTTGGTGGACGCCCGTCTGCGGCCGAACGTCGTCATCGATTCCAAGAGCATCGAGAGTTATTACAATCAGGAATTTCTTCCCCAGCTTCGGCAATCCGGCGCCCAGCAAGTTCCTCTCGCTGAAGTTACTCCCAAGATCAAGGAACTACTCACCCAGCAGAAGATGAATCAGATGTTGATGGCCTGGCTGCAAGATCTTCGTTCCGGAAGCCGGATAAGCACGGAGGCAGGCTCACAGGAATCCGAAGGCCAATTGCGATGAGCGAGCCCGGCGCCAAGCCGAGCTGGCGCAGGTTCCGTAACTATCTGCTGCTCGCGGGACTGGTATCCTTGCTCCTGTTCGGTGCCATGAGTTGGTATGCGACTACCGACTCTTTCCAAGCACTGGTACGGCGGCGCCTGGTCGCTCAGTTGGAGCGGATCACAGGTGGGCATGTGGATTTGGGTGGGATTCACACCATCCCTTTCCGCTTCCAGGTGGAGATACGAGATCTCACGATCCATGGCCGGGAGTCCGCGAGCGAAGTTCCTTACGCGCACATCGACCGGCTGGTCGCACGGGTTAAACTTATCTCGATCCTGGGAGCCGAATTCGGTTTTTCGTCTCTGGTTCTTGATCGGCCCGTCATTCATATCGTTCTGTATCCGGATGGCACTACCAATCGGCCTCCGCCCAGGTTAAACCGAACATCACCGAGAGCGTCGATCGAACAATTGTTCTCGCTTTCGATCAGTCAGCTTGAAGTACGGCGCGGTGAATTGCTCTGGAACGATCAAAGAACCCCGTTCGAATTCATCGCAAACGATGTCTCAGCTGACATGAGCTATTCTCTGCTGCACCGCCAGTACGCCGGCAATCTCCTGCTCGGAAAAATCGATACTACCTTTGAAAACTACCGCCCTGTGGCTTGGATGGCGGAGGCGCACTTCACCTTGGACGAGGACGGTATCCAGGTGAAGTCGTTGAAAGCGACCTCCGGGCGTTCACGGCTCCAAGGCAGCGGCCGGCTGGTGAATTTCCGCCAACCCAATGTCGTTGCCAAGTACGAGCTCACTCTTGATCTCGGTGAGGCCAGTGCAGTTACGCGTCATACGGAAATACGGCAGGGTGTTCTTCAGGTGACTGGTGAAGGCTCCTGGTCATCAGCGGTTTTTTCCTCCTCCGGCAAACTATCCGTCAAAAACTTCGATTGGCGCGATCGCACGCTCGGGTTGCGTGGCGCAACGCTGAGCAGCGACTACACCGTCAGCCCCCAGCGGCTTGCATTCTCGCAACTGCAAGCAAAGCTTCTCGGAGGAGAAATAGTGGGCGACGCCGACGTCATCAACTGGCTCAATTCGGCTCCGACAAAAAAAGTTGCAAAGGGAAACGCTGCTGACGAGCAGAAAGGAAGCGTTCGGCTCCGGGTGAAAAACGTTTCTGCTTTCGAAATCGCAGCAGCCCTGTCCTCAGCGGCGCGACCGCTCTCTCGCCTGAAACTGGCTGGCGTGGCCAGTGGACGAGTTGAGTCACAGTGGAGGGGCTCTCTGCGCAACGCGGAAACTGATATTACGCTGGATGTGACAGCACCGGCTCAACTGAAGGCGGGAGAACTGCCGCTGAATGCCCACGCGAAGGCGAAATACCGTGCAACTCCCGCCGAATTGGAGGTTGTGGAATTCAATGCTTCGACTCGCGCCACTCAAGTTCGCGCCGCCGGCACCCTGTCTTCCGCCGCAGCGATGACCCTTTCAGTGACGACCTCCGACCTCGGCGAATGGCAACCCATACTGACCGCAGTTGGCTACCAGGAGCGGATTCCAGTCGTTTTACAAGGACATGCCACGTTCAACGGAACCGCTACCGGTAAGCTTTCTGCCATCGACTTTGCCGGCAGACTCCAGTCAGAAGATTTCGATTTGCTGATCCCTGCCACATCTCGCGCGCCGAAGAAAAACGTACATTGCGACTCCCTGGTTGCCGATGTGCAATTGTCGCCGCATGCCTTCGCGGCGAACAACGGCAGGCTACATCACGGTCAGACTACTGTTTCCTTCGACCTCAGCGCCGGCCTCGAAGAAAGACAGTTCATCGATTCGAGTTCCATCGCCGCTCGTATTGAGCTTCGCAACGCCGACGCCGACGAAATCCTGGCTCTCAGTGGATATGATCTGCCAGTCAGCGGCACGGTCAACCTCTTTGCGCAAATCGAGGGCACGAAGGCGGATCCACGCGGAAACGGCCGCATCGAGCTTTCCGACGCAGCGATCAGCGGCAAACTGGTTCAGCATCTGTACTCTAAGCTGGAGTTCGATCGCGACGAAATCGCTTTGGCTGACCTTCATCTCGCGTACTACGACGCACACGTCACAGGCGCCGGCGCCTACAATTTTTCCTCCCACGCCTTCCGCTTCAACCTGACCGGAGACAACTTTGACCTGGCCGGCATTCCGCAGCTTCAGGCCAGCCGAGTGAGAGTGGACGGCCACATGGACTTCACCGCTCAGGCTTCGGGCACGCTGGAGCAACCGGCGATAAACGCTAACATCCATCTGCGGGATCTTGCCTTCGATCATGAGCGAGCGGGTGACTATACATTGGAGGCGCTTACGCAGGGATCCGATCTACGTGTGACCGGGCACTCGCAGTTCAAAGACGCAGAGCTGAACATCGAGGGCAAGGTTCAGCTGCGCGGAGATTGGCCGACCACGATCAATCTCCATTTCAACCATCTCGATGTGGATTCCGTCTTCAGAACATATCTGAAGCGGCGGGTAACCGGTCAATCCGCAGTGGCAGGAGACCTGCAGTTGCGAGGCCCACTGCGCCAGCCGCGCGAACTCGAAGTCATTGCAAATCTCAGCGATGTCTTTGCTGACATCGAACACATCAAGGTCCGCAATAACGGTTCCATCAGCTTTACGATTTCGCACGAGTTTCTCCGAATTCAGCAATTTCGTCTCATTGGTGAAGGCACCGATCTTAGCGCCGGCGGGACGGTACAGCTTGATGGTGAACACGAACTCGACTTGCGCGCGCAGGGTCACGCGAGTCTGCAGCTTATTCAGAGCTTTAATTCCGACTTCACCAGTTCTGGCGAAGTCGCCGTTGACTTGACGGTTGGAGGCACGATCGGCAAACCTACGACCCAAGGCCGGTTGGAGGTCACCAACGGTTCGATTGCCTACAGCGATCTCCCCAGTGCGTTAAGCGCGATTAACGGATCCGCGGTATTCAATCAGGACCGATTGCAAATCGAAACGCTCACGGCGCGCGTAGGCGGGGGCGTGGTAACTTTCGGCGGATACGCCACTGCCTATAACCGTCAGCTCAACTTTAATTTGACGCTGCAAACTCAGGACGTGCGGTTGCGCTATCCGCCGGGCGTAAGTTCCATGGCGAACGCCGACTTGCGCTGGGCGGGCACTTCCGCAGCTTCCGTGCTGTCCGGAGACATCACCATCATCAAGCTGGCAGTGACTCCGGGATTCGACTTCGGAGCGAGTCTGGCGCGCGCCGCCCAGAGTTCGGCGCTGCCGCAAACCAATCCTCTCCTGAACCGTATCCGGATGGACGTTCACATCGTAACCACTCCCGAACTGCAGATGCAGACAGCTGTGGTGCGGCTTTCCGGCGACGCCGACATGCATTTGCGGGGAACGGCGGCAAAACCGGTTCTACTGGGGCGCGCCGATGTCACTGAAGGCGAAGTATATTTCAACGGAACCAAATACCGCATGGAACGTGGCGATATAACCTTTGCCAACCCCGTCACGACAACGCCCGTGCTGGATCTACAAGCATCGACCCACGTTCGCGATTACGACATCACGGTGAATCTGAACGGCAGCCTCGACAAGCTGAATCTCACCTATCATTCCGAGCCGCCGCTACCTGTCGCGGATATCATCAGCTTGCTTGCCCTTGGACAAACCCAACAGCAATCTGCACAGTTGCAGCAGAGCGGACAATCGCCATTTGCCCAACAAGCCTCCAGCGCCATATTGGCTGAAGCTCTGAATTCCGCCCTGAGTAACCGTTCCCGAAGCCTGTTCGGGATTAGCCACATCCGGGTCGATCCTCAAGGTTTGAACACGGAAACTTCTCCCACAACAGCTTCACCCGCGGTCACCATCGAGCAGCAGGTTAAGGACAACCTGACCCTGACCTACACCACCAACGTCTCGCAGACCTCGCAACAAATCATTCAGGCGGAATATAACATTACGCGCAATATCTCCATCCTGGGGTTGCGGGACTATAACGGCGTGGTTAGCTTCGAAGTGCGCATTCGCCAACGCAAGAAGTAAGCCAGGCTTCCCGCAGAAAATCTGCAAGTTTCCTGCCTTGTCACGTTTATTGTTTGTAGAGACCTAGCTACGTTTCAACCCGGCAACTGGGGCGGACACAACACCATCTTAAATATTGTTGAAGAGGGAAGTTTGATGCCAAAACAGCGGGGTTTTTCCCTGATTGAGCTACTGATTGTGGTCGCGATTATTCTGATCATCGCGGCCATCGCGATTCCAAATCTGCTACGGGCAAGGATTTCGGCTAATGAGTCATCGGCAGCCCAGGCGGTTCGAACCGTCAATACCGCCCAAGTGTCCTATGAATCAACCTATCCAGGAACGGGCTATGCGAATTCCCTGGCAGCGCTAGGGCCCCCGGCTTCGACCGGTTGCCCGGCGAGCGGGCCCGTCGCTACAAACGCCTGCCTGATCGACTTCGGTTTGGCGAGCGCGACGTCTGTCGCCACAGCCAAGACCGGCTACTATTTCGGCATGGGCGTGCCCGGGGGTGGCCCACCCAATATGAGTTATACGGTTGGCGGCGCGCCGGCTGCCTTTAACCAGAGCGGAGTACGTGGCTTCTGCTCAAACGAAGACGGCGTGATCCGTGTTGCTTCCTCCTGGAACGCTGCGCCGGCTACGGTGAATGCGATTTGCCTCAATGCTCCTTATACGCAGTTGCAATAGCTATGCTCCGAAGGAAGTGCCTCAACTGCCTGGTTGGTCCAGCTTCTGCCGGCTTGGACGCTTTGTCTTCGTCCATCCCTCTTTTACGATCTGGCGTGCCCGAGCGATGGCAAGAGAATCTGGCGGAACGTCGTCGGTGATGCAAGAAGCCGCGCCGACGTAAGCCCCTTTTCCGATCTTGACCGGAGCAACCAAAGTCGAATCGCTTCCGATGAATGCGCCATTTTCGATCACGGTGGTGTGTTTGTGCTCCCCATCGTAGTTGCAGGTAATTGTGCCTGCTCCGATGTTCACGCCCTCACCGACCGCGGCGTCTCCAAGATAGGTCAGGTGATTCGCTTTAGACCCCTTGCCCAGACGGGCTTTCTTCGTCTCGACAAAATTCCCTACATGCGCGCCTTCGCCGATCTCGCTCCCCGGACGAAGATGCGAGTAGGGGCCGAGCATTGCGCCATTCATCACCTGGGCTTGGTCGAGCACGCAGGCCGGGCGGATGAGCACGCCGTCTCCGATCACCGAGTTATTAATCACCGTGTAGGAGCGTATACGGCAATCACTGCCAATGCGCGTCTTGCCTAGAATTTGCACGAACGGCTCGACCGTAGTATCGGGGGCGATTTCGACATCCCAATCGATCACGCAGGTTTGGGGATAAAAAATCGTGACCCCTTCCGTCATGAGTTGGCGGCACTTGGCCATGCGCATGCGCTGGTCGACGTCCACCATTTCGGCGCGGGTGTTACTGCCCAGGATTTCGTGAGGATCGCTCGCAGCGACCGCCATCACGCTCTTTTTTGCCTCACGCAGGATCGCCGCCATGTCGGTGAGGTAAAACTCGCCATGCGGATTGTCGTTGCGCAACTCGTCGATATGCCCGAAAAGAAGTTTCGTATCGAAGGCGTAAAAGCCTGAGTTAATCTCCTGAATCTTGCGCTGTGCCGGAGTTGCCGATTTCTCTTCGACGATGGCCTTCACGCTTGGACCGTTTGGTTTATTGCGAATCACTCTTCCATAGCCGGTGGGGTCGTACAGTTGTGCCGTCAGAATCGTCATTGCCGGATGTTTTGAGCTATGGAAATCGCGAAGCATCTGGATGGTTTGAGGACCGATCAAGGGAGCGTCGCCAGAAAGCACGATGACCTGGTCGTAGGATTCCAACCCCTCTCGCGCGACCATCAGGGCATGGCCGGTGCCGTGCTGTTCTTTTTGCAGGATAAACTTGACTCCGGTGTGGGCAACCGCTTCGCGAACGCGGTCCGCTTCATGACCGATGATGGCGTATACATCCCCCGCCGGAACAGCTTTCGTGGCTGCGGCGATTACGTGCGCCAACAGCGGTTTCCCTCCAACCTCATGCAAGACTTTGGGGTGTTTGGACTTGAGCCGCGTCCCCTTGCCCGCCGCCATAATAGCGATGGCAACGCGCGGAACGCGATGTGGGGGGCTGCTCTTAGCTTTTGACATTCGATCCAATATACCGCGGCAACCAAATCAGCGACATCGAATTAGGCGCGGGTAGACCCTTACTTTGAACTCGGCGCTCGCATCTGTTAATTTTCCCGGTGATGAAAAGGCCAGTCCTCATCGTGATCGACATGCCGAACGATTTTAAGGAACTGATCGGCATCATGCGCGAGGCCGACCGACCGATTATTTGGGTTCGGCAGGAATTCGAACCTGATCTTCGGGATGCGTTTCCCGAAATGAGAGCGAAGGGCAGCCGAATCACAATCAGAGGGACCCCTGGTTGTCAGATCGTGCCAGAATTCGCCATCGGGTTATCAGACCTGACCATCGTCAAGAAACGCTACAGCCCGTTCCACGCGACAAATTTGGATGAAGTGCTGGCGCGTCTTCAGCCGAACGGGCTCATTCTAGCAGGAGTCAATACTCACGCTTGCATCCGTACTGCAGCGATTGACGCCTACCAGAGAGACTGGCCGGTCGTGGCTTTGGATTGCGTCGATTCCTACGACAAGGAACATCATGAAATTTCTTTGAAGTACTTGGCGGGGAAGATTGCCACGGTTATGACGAACGAGGAAATTCGAGCGTCGCTGCAATCCGTGTAAATTTCGAGCTTTTGCCGTTTTCCTAGTGACGAACAACGATTAGCTGCTTGTAGAGTGGCGCCTCGAGGCTGATTTCTCATGGGACCGCGCATGCACCGTCAGTTGCAGCAAGTCACTGGCAATCCGGTCTGTGGCGTGACGCGCAACATCGCCTTCGTCTAAATAATCCCCGAGCACTGGGCGGACTCCCAAGTCCTTAATGGCTTGCTGGTCGACGACCACTTGGGCCGCGCCTTCGAGCGCATACTTCGCTTTTAACTGTGCAGAGATCGATTGGCGATTGAGAAGGGCGTAGTCACAGATCTGAGCGTGGGCGTGTTCGTTGAGCGCCCGGATGTGGTCGGCAGCGGTGCGTCCCAAACTCTCATTCGCCTGGGTCATCAGGTTGCAAATATAAACTTTGGTCGCTGGTGAAGAAGCGATCGCTTTTGCAATGCCCTGCACCAACAAGTTGGGAATCAGGCTGGTAAACAGCGAACCGGGGCCGATCGTAATCAGATCGGCGCGGGCGATCGCCTCCAAAGTTTGGGAAAGCGGCTCAACATCGTGAGGGATCAAGAAAAGTTCTTTGATACGGCCTTTGCTTGCGGTAATTTTGGTTTCCCCACGCACCCGCGTTCCATCATCCATGAGAGCTTCTAACTCCACGTTCGACGTCGTGGCAGGATAGATGTGGCCGCGAGTAACCAGAATTTCAGACGATAGACGTACAGCCTCACTGAAATCCTTGGTAATCGAGGTAAGAGCCGTGAGAAAGAGATTGCCGAAGCTATGGCCCTCCAGTCCCGACCCTTTGACAAATCGGTGCTGAAAGAGCTTGGAAAGCAAAGCCTCATCTTCGGAAAGAGCGACGATACAGTTGCGGATGTCGCCCGGCGGCAACATGTTAAATTCCTTGCGCAGGCGGCCGCTCGAGCCGCCATCGTCGCTGACTGTAACTACGGCCGAAAGATCGGAGATCTCCGGCTTGCCTGCTTTCGCCGCGGGGCGATCCGGACTGACGTACCACTTCAGTCCTTTCAAAAGTGTGGAAAGTCCCGTACCGCCGCCAATGGCAACTACCCGCAGACCACTGCTGGTAGTGGTAGAGGGCGAGCGTTGCAAGGGCTTGGAATGCTCGGTAGAGTTGCCCATATGGGCTGCCTAGCGATCCTCATCGACATCAGCCGGCGCAGGCAATTCAGCCCCGGGATCGGGATACAGCAGCTCCGTAAAGCGCGGGTCTTCGGCAAGATTCTGAAAATCGGAGTCGTTTCGCGCCTGAAAACGAAGTCCCGGGTTCAGGCGGATTGCATCGTCCAGATGGCGCAGTGAATCCTCGACGTGGCCGGTGAGACAATCCAAGGCCGCCAAGCCGTAAGCGACGTAATCGGATTTCGGCACCTGTTTGGACAACTTGTCCAGGTGTTCGCGGGCGCCCACATAGTCGCCGACATTCATCAGGGAAATGGCGTAATCGTAGTGCTCTTCTGCGTTCTTAAACTGGGTGACGGTACGCTCCGTCTGTTGATTGCACGCGTTCAGGTGGACGGAGGCACGATCCGCCAACTCTTTGCTCGCACCCGAGAGGACCTTTTGCAGGTAGGTCTTCGCCTTGTCGAATTTGTGCTCCTGCATGGCGCGTAAACCCGCTTCGTAATTTTGCACAGCCTGTGCAAAATGAGGATCGTCGCCAAACGATTTCTTTGGTGTGGTCTTTTGTGCCATCTGCAGAATTCTTCCTGTGTTCTTCGTAAACGTCCTCTTATCTGATACTTATATTGAACTTCACAAACGTTCTCTGGTTGGCTTTCCTCTATTCCAGCTTCGCCTTAGTGGACCTGCGGTTTCGATCAGAAATACTAGATTTGTGGAAAACCCCTGTATTGGATGCGAGCAGTTTGTACGCGTCTCCGGACAGCACCTCAACGCTGCCCTCGCTCGTTCCCAAGTTCGAGCTTCCGCATTTGATGCTAATTGATCGAAGTCGCGGTTTCCAAGCTCACCTGCCGCCACTCGCTCTGCATGATCCCCTTGCGAATCTGCGCCGCAGTTTTGCCCTGCCGCGATTCGGAATAGGCATAGTACAACTCCTTCAGGCAGATGTTACAGCGCGCCCCGTGGGTACTTTCGAAGCAGCTATGCAAACTGTTATGTCCCATCCGATCGCAGTAACAGTAACAGGGCTGTTGGTGCAACACGGCGGGTATCTTTGCAGCCAAATCGTAGGCGTGCGTTTGGTAGCTGAACTGAGCGTTGTCCGCCCACAATTGATCCTTGCCTAATATAGGAGGAAGCTTGGCGCCTTTCGGCGGCGGACCCGCATTGTACGCAGGCACCGCACCTTCCTGCTGGGAGCTGGCCCAGGGGGCCGACACGGTCAGAGTAATCAGGAAAAGAAAAGTCAGTGCCAGTCCGCGCTTTAACATGATTCGGTTCCTCGTTCCAGATATTGTGATATTGTAACCCGAATCCGGCAGCCGTAGTAGTCGCGGTCGCTGCTTCCCGTTTGGCGAATCACGCTACACGGAGAGCCCGATCCGTATAGAATTAGAAATATGATGCCCGGACATGCAGACGCGACAGAGTCCAGCGCAGTAGTCTGCGATGCCAAACCAATTCTTCCTGGGCCCTCGCGGGCGATGGTGCTGTCTGTCTGGTTGCGCGACCTGATCATCTCGCTGGCGATTTCCTGTTTCATTATTATCTTCCTGTATCAGCCGGTCAAAGTCGAGGGCACGAGCATGATGCCATCGCTCGCGGACCAGGAACGTATCTTCGTGAACAAGTTTGTTTACCGGCTGGAGCCGATCCAGCGCGGCGATATTATCGTGTTCCGTTATCCTCGAGATCCATCGAAGAGCTTTATCAAACGGGTGATCGGCCTGGCGGGCGACCACATCCAAATCGATGCCGGTCGCGTGTTCGTGAATGGCAGAGCGATTGACGAAGAATATGTTCCTCGTGCCTACGAGGACGAGCGATCGTATGCTGAATTAATTGTTCCTGCGGATAGTTATTTTGTGTTGGGCGATCATCGCAGCTTGTCCAATGACAGCCGCGACTTTGGCCCAGTCGGTCAAAGCTATATCTACGGCAAGGCCGTGTTTGGGTACTGGCCCATGGATAAGATGGGGCGAGTTCGGTGAGGTCTCAATCGAAAATACAAGTAAGAAGACATAAATAAAATAATGCAGGGATTCCCTTGGCCGAACCCACCTTGCCTGCTAGAATCTCTAAAATCCACTCCTTGGAGCGCGAATGCAGGCTATCCTTGCGCTGGAAGATGGCCGAATCTTCCGCGGCAAAGGCTACGGAGCTAAAGGCGAATGTTACGGGGAAGTAGTTTTTAATACTTCCATCACCGGCTATCAGGAAATTTTTACCGACCCTTCCTACGCTGGCCAGATCGTCGTTCTCACTAATCCTGAAATCGGAAACTACGGCACCAATCCAGAAGACAACGAAGCCACCCGGCCTTACATCGAGGGCCTGATTGTGCGCGAGTTTTCCCGCGTCAGTTCCAACTGGCGCTCCCAGCAGGTCGCTGAAGAATACCTCGAACAGTTCAGGATTCCCGTGCTCGGCGATATTGATACTCGCGCGCTGGTGCGCCATCTGCGCGATAACGGCGTGATGCGCGGAGTGATCTCAACGCTAGAAACTGACACCGACAAGCTGATTGCCAAGGCGCGAGCTCTGCCGAAAATGGACGGAACCGACCTGGCCAAAGTCGTTAGCACCAAGCACACCTATGTGTGGGAAAGGGGAGAGCGCTCTCATCTTCCCGAAGAAGTGGTCGGAGTCAAAGACCAGCCGGAGCGCTTCCATGTCGTCGCTTACGATTACGGCATCAAGCAAAACATTCTGCGCAAACTGCGCGGCGAAGGCTGTAAGGTCACGGTAGTTCCCGCGGAGACCAAAGCAGAGGATGTGTTAGCGCTGAAGCCCGCCGGAGTTTTTCTGTCGAATGGCCCCGGCGACCCTGAGCCGTGCACGTACGCAGTCGACAACATCAAGCGCCTGATGGGACGGTTGCCTATCTTTGGCATCTGTCTCGGGCATCAGCTTACGGGAATTGCATTGGGTGGGAAAACCTTCAAGCTGAAATTCGGCCACCATGGCGGCAATCACCCGGTAAAGCAACTAAACACAGGCAAGATCGAGATTACCGCCCATAACCATAATTTCGCCGTCGACCCAGACTCGCTGCCGCAAAGCGAAGTCGAACTGACCCACATGGATCTCAACGACAACACGCTCGAAGGCATGCGCCACCGGAATCTCCCGCTGTTCACGGTGCAGTATCACCCCGAGGCGTCACCGGGTCCGCACGATTCGCATTATCTATTCAAGGATTTCGTAAAGATGATGGAGGAGTGGAAAGGGTGAACGCGTGAATGCCGATGAAGATCAGTAAAATTGAAAAGCTAGATCAGCGATGCGCAATCTTGGCGCAAATAGTAACGCGTTTGCGACGCTTGTATGCGGGTTCCCAAAAAACGCAGAAGGACTTGCTCGAGACAATTATCGGGGCTGCGATTTGGTACCTTCCCGAATGCGACGGTCTGTTTACTGGGGAAATGTCGAGGAAAGCCGTCGAACTTTGTCGTAGTAACAGAAAGAACTGGGCGAAGCTAAGCAAAGAGCATCGTTATCCGCGAAAGCGCGCCGGTAGAGATTTGCTAAAGAGTCGGGCAAAGCTGAGCGAATCGTGGATTCGTTCTAAATATCAAAAGAAATGGGGACGCTATAACCGTGTAACCAAGGAAGAAAATCGGAAACTTGTTGCGTTTCAAAAAAAGAACCTGTCTCCCAAAAAGTGCTACGGAAAATGCGGGATCGTGCTGATAACGAAACCAGCTGGTATTGGTCCGCGGACAGTGCGAAACCCGCATTAATTTTATCTGCAGCGCGCCGCTATGGCACGAATAGCAACCGATGCTTTGAAAGGGCGCGCCTCAAAGACCGAAAGAAAACGGGCTTTAGCCCCTGAGGTAAGCCGTTGAGGCCGACGCGAGAGCACGCGACCAACAACCGTCAGACTTATATGGTCACGACCGAGACGTGGCAGCGGCGCGCTCTATTCCGCAACGACCGCTGGGCGAAACTCTTGGTCGACACTCTGTATCACTATCGCGGCTCGGCTTACCTGCTGCACGAATTCGTAATCATGCCGGACCACATCCATGTATTAATGACGCCAATCACCAGCTTGGAGAAGGCAGCCCAGTTCATCAAAGATGGATTTTCTTACCGAGCGAAGAAAGAACTCGGCTCGAACATGGAAATCTGGCAAGCGGACTTTCAGGATCGACGTATCCGCGATGCGGCAGACTACGATCTGCACGTGAACTACATCCGCCAGAACCCAGTGAGAAAGAGTTTGTGCGAAGGAGCGAAGGAATATCCATATTCCTCCGCTCACGTCGGCGTCGAGTTGGACAAAGTCCCTCAGTGGCTAAAGCCCTCGGCGATGGCAGCAGCGGCCGGCGCGCCTGAAGGCGCGCCCCTTCAAAGCGTAATCAATCACAGCCAAATAGGCGAGGCAGATGTCGGCGACCCGATTCAGCCCTCAGCTAAGTCTGCCCTTATTCGCCGAAGCAAGGAAAAGACTGCATAGATATGAATGGTTGCGAACGGCCAACGACTAACGACGGACGACCAACGACTGACTTTTCATGCCCAAACGCACCGACATCTCGAAAATCCTGATTCTCGGCTCTGGCCCCATCATCATTGGCCAGTCTGCCGAGTTTGATTACTCCGGCACGCAGGCTTGCAAGGCGCTCAAGTCGGAAGGTTTCGAGGTGGTGCTGGCCAACTCCAACCCCGCCACCATCATGACCGACCCGGAAGTCGCCGACCGAACCTACATCGAGCCTCTCACGCGCGAGTATCTGGAAGAGATCATTCGCGTCGAGCGCGAACTCGCGCCCGGCGCCGGCTTCGCGGTTCTGCCCACGGTCGGCGGTCAAACCGCGCTTAATCTCGCCATCGAGCTGTCCGACGGCGGAGTGCTGGATAAATACAACGTCCAACTCATCGGTGCGCAGATCAGCGCCATCAAGAAAGCCGAAGACCGGCTGTTCTTCAAAGATGCGATGCAGAAGATCGGCCTCGACGTTCCCAAGTCCGCGCTGGTAAACAATCTGAAAGACGGCTTGGAGTTCGCCGGCAAGATCGGTTTCCCGGTCATCGTGCGCCCGTCGTTCACGCTCGGCGGGAGTGGCGGCGGTATCGGCTACAACCGCGAGGAACTGATGGAAGTCCTGGCTCGCGGCCTCGATTTCTCTCCCGTGCACGAGGCCCTGATCGAAGAATCGGTGCTGGGCTGGAAAGAATACGAGCTCGAGGTGATGCGCGACCTGAAGGACAACGTCATCATCATTTGCTCGATCGAAAACGTCGATCCCATGGGCGTGCACACCGGTGATTCGATCACGGTCGCCCCGGTGCAGACGCTTACTGATCGCGAGTATCAATCCATGCGGGACGCTGCCATCGCCGTGATTCGCGAAATCGGCGTCGAGACTGGGGGATCGAACATTCAGTTCGGTATTCATCCGAGCACGGGCCGCATGGTGGTGATCGAAATGAATCCGCGGGTCTCGCGTTCATCTGCCCTGGCCTCAAAAGCAACCGGCTTCCCAATTGCCAAGATCGCGGCGAAGTTGGCCGTGGGCTACACCTTGGACGAGATCCCCAATGACATTACGCGTAAGACGCCAGCCTGCTTCGAGCCCACGCTTGATTACGTGGTCGTGAAAATTCCCAAGTGGCAATTTGAGAAATTCCCCGGGGCTGACGAGAACCTCGGCCCACAGATGAAATCCATGGGCGAAGTCATGGCCATCGGCCGTACCTTCAAAGAAGCCTTGATGAAGGCCGTGCGCTCTCTGGACACGGGTAAACGCATTGGCGGAGAGAAAATCGAGCCCAAGATTTTGACCCAGCGGCTGGTGACGCCGCATCCCGAGCGCCTTTCCTACATTCGCTACGCGTTGCGCCAGGGCCACACCGTCAAGCAACTAGCGAAGATGACCTCCATCGATCCCTGGTTCCTCTATCAGCTCAAGGAAGTTAATGATATGCAGCTTGAGCTGGAGAAACATCCGATGGAATCGATCCCGACGGAGGTCCTGCGCGAGGCCAAGCGCATGGGCTTCTCCGATGGACGCCTGGCCGGCACTTGGCGGCTGAGCGGTAAAGGGGACCAGGATAAAGTCCGCCACCAGCGAAGGAAGCACGGCATTAAGCCGGTTTACAAGCGTGTGGACACCTGCGCCGCCGAATTCGAAAGCTACACGCCCTATCTGTACTCGACCTACGAGGAAGAGGATGAGGCCGCGCCCACGCAGAAAAAGAAAGTAATCATTCTAGGCAGCGGGCCCAACCGCATCGGGCAGGGGATTGAATTCGATTATTGTTGCTGTCACGCAGCCTTCGCTCTGCACGATGACGGCTACGAGACGATCATGATCAACTGCAATCCGGAGACGGTCTCGACCGACTACGACACCAGCGACCGCCTGTACTTCGAGCCGCTGACTCTGGAAGACGTGCTTGCCGTATGCGACCACGAGGCTTCGTCGGGTGCGCCGGTCGGTGTGATCGTGCAGTTCGGCGGGCAGACTCCGCTGAACCTTTCCTTGCCGCTGAAGGCCGCGGGCGTCAACATCATCGGCACGGCGCCGGAATATATCGATCTGGCCGAAGATCGCAAACGCTTCGGCAAACTGCTTGAAGAACTCAACATCCCGCAAGCTCCAGGCGCGATGGCAGCCTCGATCGAAGAAGCCGTCGCCGGCGCAAATCGAGTTGGATACCCGGTGCTGGTGCGGCCCTCGTACGTGCTCGGCGGACGAGCCATGGTCATCGCCTACGATGAAGAAACCGTCGTCCGCTACATGAAAGAGGCGGTCGAATATTCGCAGGACCGCCCGGTCCTGATCGATCACTTCCTCGAGGACGCAATCGAAGTAGACGTGGATGCGCTCTCGGATGGAGAAGACGTGGTCATCGGTGGCATCATGCAGCATATCGAAGAAGCAGGCATTCATTCCGGCGATTCTTCTTGCGTTCTGCCAGCGGTTGACATTTCCCAACCCTTGATGGACCGAATGCGCGAATACACTTTCAAGCTTGCGCGCGCGCTGAAAGTGGTCGGGCTCATGAACATTCAATTTGCTATCCCTCGGACCAATGGCCACTCAGAAGCTCACGGCGAGGGTGGCATAGTTTACGTATTGGAAGTGAATTCGCGCGCTTCGCGTACCGTTCCATATGTTTCGAAGGCTACGGGCGTGCCAATGGCAAAGATTGCGGCAAGACTGATGACCGGGCGCAAGCTGCGGGAATTTTTGCCAGAATTCATTGAGCGCCGCGCCGACCTCGACACCGGGTCCTGCTATTACGTGAAGTCCCCGGTTTTCCCGTGGAACAAATTTCCCGGCGTGGATACGGTGCTCGGCCCGGAGATGAAATCCACCGGCGAAGTCATGGGAGTGGCCGACAACTTTGGCGAAGCCTTTGCCAAAGCGCAAACGGCGGCGGGCCAAAAGCTGCCGACGCAAGGCACGGTCTTCGTCAGCGTTACCGATCATGATAAAACGCAAGTGGCGGAAGTCGCGCGCAAGTTTGTGGATATGGGCTTCAAACTGGTGGCGACGGCAGGCACAGCCGACGTGCTGGAAAACGCCGGCATGTCTGTGGAGCGTGTCTATAAAGTGAAAGAAGGCCGGCCAAACGTGGTCGACTTGATCAAGGGCGAACGCATTCAGCTCATCATCAACACCCCGCACGGCGTCGATCCATTTTTCGATGAGAAGGCGATTCGCCGCGCCGCCGTCAGTGCACGCATTCCGACAATTACCACGCTGTCCGCGGCCCGCGCCGCGGCCGAAGGAATTTCCGCGTTGCAGCGGGGAAAGATCAGAGTGCAGGCGTTGCAAAAGCTGCACGCCGAGCGACACGCGCGACGGTAATAACGTCTTGCTGCCGAGTCTCCGGATCCTCTTTTCGCTGTATCCTAAGAGTCAGTCAGGCTGGGAGCTGATAACGATGTTGCTTCACGGAATTTTCCCCCCTATCACCACCCCGTTCTATCCCGACGGAAACCTTTATTTCAAAAAGCTCGAAGCCAACGTCGAGCGTTATTCGAAGACTCCTGTCGCCGGGATTGTTGCGCTGGGCTCAACCGGTGAGGCCATTCTGCTCTCAGATCGGGAGCGCAGGGGTGTGCTCAAGGGCGTTCGCGAGGCCGCAGCTCCCAACAAAGGATTGATTGCCGGCACGGGAATTGAATCCGCGGCCGAAACCTTGCACCTTACCGAGTACGCCGCCGAACTCGGATACGACGTCGCCATGGTGCGCACGCCACATTACTACAAGAAGCAGATGCAGCCCGCTAACATCCTGGCTTTTTATCGCACCGTGGCCGACCGTTCGCCGCTGCCGGTCATCGTCTACAACTTCCCACAAGCTACCGGCTACGATATTCCCGTCGAGTTAGTTGTCGAACTCGCGGAGCATCCCAACCTGATCGGGATCAAGGAATCGAGCGGCGACGTGGAAAAAGTCCGCCGCATGGTCGAGGGCACGCGGCACGTAAAGCGCAGCGTCACGGTCACCGAAACATTCGAAGCGGTGACACCACGCATGCTGAAAGCTGCCAGCCCAGGCAACGGACAGGGCGGGGAACTGGTTCCCGTAGGCGCACTCGCGGGAGCATTCAACTCGTCATCAGCCGCCGTGACTGTGATTTCTGGCCTGAAAACCCGGCAGAAAGAAGTCGGATTTCAGGTGCTGGTCGGCGCCGCGCAGAAACTTGAGCCATCCTTGCAGGCAGGTGCGGTGGGCGCGATCCTCGCCTTCGCCGATGCTGCCCCCACCGCCTGCTACGAGATTTATGCGGCGTGGAAAGAAGGCGACATCGAACTGGCCCGGCTGAAACAGGAGCGGATCGCACACGCCGCGCAGCGTGTGGTTGGAGAGTTGGGCATCCCGGGCATGAAGCACGCCATGGATTTCAACGGCTACTTCGGCGGTCCGGTACGCCTGCCGCTGCTTCCGCTGACCGCCGATCTGAAAGCAGAAGTAGAACTGTTGATGGCCGACATACGCAACTGACAAGGGTGTCGTGTGAGAAAGGCCTCCGACAAATTCTCCGGACCTCGCCCTTTACAGGAATCAGAAGAGATGAAAGCGTGGGCAGCGGCGTTGGCGGCCGAAACAGGAACCTGGCCGCAGATTCAGTCGCGCGTCTTCTTTGGTTTCACCGCACTCTACCGGGAGGACAAGAGCTTTGCCCTGCTGCCGCGCGCACGCGCGCTCGAACCCCAGAACTCGATAGCCTTCAAATTGGAGTTCGCCGGGCCGCGCATGATGGCGAGCAGCGCGATTCTCGGATCGGATTCACCGAGATGCACAAAGCGCGCTGGTTTACATTCGCGCTGAACGCCAAGGGTGACCTTCGCGATGTTTTGGGGTGGGCTGCGGGCGTACGAGGCGGCGCTTTAGTCGTCGTCACCCGCTCTTGTGGTCCTCGTCACATTGCGTTATTATTATTTCGAACGAACGTTCGAACTTTCATGGTCTCGTCCTCTTCCATTACATCCGCGGTTTCGGCCCGCCGTCGTCCTGCCGCCCTGGCACCACTCGCCGAAAGCCGCTTTGATCGCCGGTTGGGCAAGATTCTTTCGCACGCGACGGAAGTCTTTTACGAAAAGGGATACGAGGGCGCATCCATGCGCGACCTTGCCCGCTCCAGCAGCATGTCCTTGTCTGGGCTTTACTACTATTTCGAGTCCAAAGAAAAGCTGCTCTACCTCATCCAGAAGCACACTTTCAGCACTGTCGTCGAGCGGTTACGCGAACGCCTCGATGAAGTATCCGATCCTCAGCAACGCATTCGCGTTTTCATCCTCAACCATCTGGGGTACTTTCTTGCCAACCCGAAAGCGATGAAGGTTCTTTCGCACGAGGCCGAGGTGCTGAAAAACGGTTTCGCGGCCGAAATTGCCGCCATCAAACGCGAGTACTACCGCATCTGTGTGGGACTGTTGGACGACTTCAAACGTGCGAAAAGGCTGGACTTTTCCAGTCGGATGGCGGTGTTGAGTTTGTTTGGCATGATGAACTGGATTTATACCTGGTACAACCCTCGCGTCGACGCCGACGCGGAGGAATTGTCGCGCGGGATGGGCGACATTTTCCTGCGGGGAATTAGCGCCACTACTGAACGTAGGGCGGCGCGCGGTAAAGGGTCTCAACGACGGAAAGCAGCAGGGAACTAGATTAGGATTCAATCTGCGAAAAGGAGTTTTGCAATATGGCTACTACAGTGCAACCGGCGGCGGGCGAAAGTACAAAGCAACTGGTCAACTACCGCACCGACAGCGGCGTCGCGGTGATCGAGATGTTCGATCCCCCGGCCAACACCTATACCTACGAAATGAATCGCCAACTCGATGACGCCATCCTGAAAGCTCGCATGGACAACAGCGTTTACGTCATCGTGCTTACCGGCTCCGGGGATAAGTTTTTTTCTGCCGGGGCTAATATCAAGATGCTGGCCAGCGTCGACCCAACGTTCAAATATTATTTTTGCCTGCATGCCAATGAGATGCTGCTTCGCCTGGAGCACACGCCGAAGCTGGTGATCGCCGCGATCAACGGACACTGCGTCGGCGGTGGACTCGAAATCGCTATGGCGGCCGACATCCGCATCGCGCGTCAAGACGCGGGCAAGATCGGCTTGCCAGAAGTAAACCTAGGCGTGCTTCCCGGGACCGGCGGCACGCAGCGGCTCTCGCGATTAGTAGGGAAGAGCAAGGCCATCGAGTTGATGGTTACCGGCAACACCTTCTCCTTTGAAGAAGCGAAGGAGTTTGGAATTATTAATGACATTTTCGACCGCGACGGCTTCATGGAAAACATCATGGAATACGCTCGCCAGTTCTGCCCGCCGAACAAAGCGGCCAAGGCCGTGGGACGAATTAAGCGTGCAGTGCAAACTGGCTGGGAGATTCCAATGGAATCCGCGCTGGCCGTGGAACGCGAGAACCAGCAACTCCTCTTCCAAAGCGAGGACGCCAAGGAAGGGTTAGCAGCGTACGTGGAGAAGCGTCCGGCAGTGTTCAAGGCAAAATAAAATCGTCACGATGGAGGACGGGCGTCTCGCCCGCCCTGCTCGTCTTTGCTTTATTGATTGAAAGAAAAGTAAAAATGATTGCAGCTACCAAAACAAAACTCTCTCCCGGACGCCTGCTCATCGACGGCCAGTGGACCGATGCCTCGAAACATTTCGACACCACCAACCCCGCAACCGGCGAAGTTCTAACCCAGATTGCCGAAGCCTCCGCCGCCGATGTCGATCGTGCCGTTCAAGCCGCCCGCCGCGCCTTCGAAGACTGCGGCGGTCCTTGGCGCAAGATGTCATCCAGCGAGCGCGGACGCCTCATATGGCGTCTCGCCGATCTTCTCGAAAAAAACATCGACGAATTTGCCGAACTGGAAACCCTCGACAATGGCAAACCGATTTTCGAGTCCCGTTACGTCGATATGCCGATGGTGATCGACGTCCTCCGCTACTACGCGGGGTGGGCCACCAAAATTCACGGCGAGACGGTCAACGCGCTTGAGACCGCCTTCACCTACACGCTCCGCGAGCCAGTCGGCGTCGTCGGCCTCATCGTGCCGTGGAATTTCCCGTTGCTTCTGGCTTCCTGGAAGGTAGGCCCAGCGCTGGCTTGCGGCAACACCATCGTCTGGAAGCCCGCTAGCCTGACGTCGCTGACCGCGTTGCGATTCGGCGAATTAGCAATTGAGGCCGGTGTACCGGCCGGCGTTCTGAACATTGTCACGGGCAGGTCGGAGGTTGGCAGGACGATCGTTCGTCATCCCGGAATCGACAAAATCGCTTTTACCGGATCAACCGAGGTAGGCAAGGAAATCATGCGTAGCGCGGCCGACAGCATGAAGCGCCTCACGCTTGAACTTGGCGGCAAATCACCTAATATCGTCTTCGCCGATTCCGACATCGACAATGCCGTCAAAGGCGCGATTACTGGAATCTTCTACGGCAAAGGCGAAGTCTGCAATGCAGGCTCGCGGTTGTTCGTCGAGAGCAAGGTCCAAGACGAATTCCTGGAGAAACTTGTCGCCCGCGCCAAGAAAATGCAGCCCGCCGATCCCCTCGATCCAAAAACGCGCATGGGCGCAATCGTCAGCCAGGAACAGATGCAAACCGTTCTCCGCTACATCGAAGCAGGCAAGAAAGAAGGCGCAAAGCTGATCACCGGCGGAAATCGAGTCTCCGTAGACGGTGGCAAGGGCTTTTTCGTCGAGCCCACGATCTTCGGCGGCGTGAAAAATGAAATGAAAATTGCCCAGGAAGAAATCTTCGGCCCCGTGCTGGCAACGCTGAGCTTTGACGATGTAGATGAAGTGATCAAGCTCGCGAATAGCAATCCGTACGGTCTCGCCGCAGCAGTCTGGACTCACGATGTAAAAAAAGCCCATTCCGTTTCCCGACAGCTCCGGGCGGGAACAGTATGGATTAACACTTATGGCGTGATGGATGCGTCTTTGCCATTCGGCGGCTATAAAAGTTCGGGCTTCGGCCGCGAGTTGGGCGTGCATGCTATCGAACACTACACGGAGCTGAAAACAATTTGGCTCAACATGGTTTAAAGCTGAAACCACAAAGGACACGAAGCTACAGGAAGTAAACTATCGCGGTTTTCCTTCGTGTCCTTTGTGGTTATAAGGTTTTCTTGTAGAGAGGTCTTATGCCAGGCAAAGTAGCAAAAATCGGAACCTTCAGTGACTGGGTCGGCTTGTTCGACGATTGGCGAAAAGACATCGGCGTCAATCACGACGAGATTGCTGATTTCAAGTTCGACACGCTTTATGGCGCGATCGAAACCGACGAAATTCAGTTTGGCGCCTTCAAAGGCCGCCGCAAGTGGGAAAACCTGCGCCAAGTGCCCACGCAACAGATGCGCGATGCTCTCATCAACCTGATCGTCTATCAAGGCGACACGGAATTTGCCAGCGTAGAGCAGCAGCGAAACCTGTTTGAGAGTGCTCCCACGGACTGGGACCGCAAAGCAATTACTCGCGTGATGATCGAAGAAATGCGCCACGGCTGGCAGATGTGCGCTCTTCTGATCGATCACTTCGGCTACTCCGGTAAAGTCGAAGCCCAGAAGATGCTCGAGCGCCGCGCCTTCGACAACAAGCGCCTGCTGGGCGCATTCAACGTCGACGTCGACAACTGGATGGACTTTTTCACCTACACCGACTTCGTCGATCGCGACGGCAAATTCCAGTTACAGATGCTGAAGTACTCAGCCTTCGCGCCGCTAGGACGCTCAATGTCCTACATGCTGCGCGAAGAGGCGTTCCACATGGGCACCGGCAACGACGGACTCCGCCGGATTGTCGAAGCGGGCGTGATCCCGGTGTGGCTGATCCAGAAATACTTGAATAAGTGGATCTCGAGTTCATACGACCTGTTTGGCACCGACAACTCTTCCTCGGCGCATTGGGCCTATGTGTGGGGAGTCAAGGGCCGTTATGACGAACCGAAGAATCCGCAAGAGGCAAAGGTCGACGAATTGAACGATTACAACCGGCATTTGTATCGCGACGAAGTTGCCGGACTGATCGAACGATTCAACAGCGTTCTCAAGCCAGGCGAGCCTAAGTTGTACGCGCCGAATATCAAGTTCAATCGCAACATCGGCCGCTGGGCGGGACAAAAGTTCCACGCGCAGACCGGCGAGCCGCTGGATGACAAGGCCTATGAGCAACACGTAAGAGATTTCATGCCGACGGTTGAAGATAAGAAGCTGTTGCTGGACATCATTGCTAACGAAAAGAAATGGATCGCACCAAAGGAAGGAGTACGCGATCCGCTTTCGTCAATCGGAGAAGTTCGCAAATCGGCAATTAACTTGTAGCTGTCGGCGGGCGCCCCTGTGGGGACAGGTCTCTGACCCGTCCATCTCGAGCATCGCTCGGCAGTTCTTTCCTGGAACTTGATGACCACGACTCAAACTCGTTTCTCTCGACTGACCTTCGACTTGCAGCCGCCGGTCTCGCGCATCTGCCTGAGCAATCCACCGCTAAACATCATCGACATTCCGATGATGGAAGAGCTTGCTGAGGCGTTAATCGAGATCGAGTCTCGCAGTGAAATCGCAACCGTGATTTTAAGCGGCTCTCAAAAAGCATTCTCCGTTGGAGTTGACGTCGCCGCTCACACTCCGGACAAGGTTGAGGAGATGCTCGCGAAATTTCACGCGATCATCCGCGCACTGGTTAGTTCGAGGAAAGTGAGTATCGCTACTGTGCACGGTCATTGCCTGGGCGGAGGCGCCGAGCTCGCCATGGTGTGCGATCTGGTGTACACGTCGGAGTTGGCCATCTGGGGATTTCCGGAAATCAGGCTAGGGTGCTACCCGCCGGTCGCAGTTACCGCCCTGGCGGCGCTCGTGGGACAAAAGCACGCCGCTGATCTTGTTCTGACAGGACGCAGCATCACGGGCAAAGAAGCCGCAACCATTGGCCTGGCAAATTCCGTTATGCCTGAAATCGATCTGGAACACGCGGTCCAGAGCGCGGTTGACCATCTTTCGCAACTCAGTCCGGCGGCCGTTGCCATTACTAAGAAAGCGATCTATGCCTGGGACTCGATCCACTTCGACAAAGGCCTGGCGCGCGCGGAGAAAATTTACTTCGACGAATTGATGAAAACGAAAGACGCGCAGGAGGGAGTCAACGCGTTTCTCGAGAAGCGTCAACCCATGTGGAAGGGAAAGTGATGGCTGAATCGCTGACAGAGCCGAGGAAGCACACAGCACTTGACACGGATTGGATGAGCGGCGTAGTGGCGGTGGTTCTTTTTATCATCTTTGCTTTACTTGGAGCAGCCACCAGTCGGGGAACTCTGCTAGGAACCTTCAAAGCCTCTTCTCCTTCGTGGTGGACCCCGCTGTTTGCCGGCTCGATTATTTATTCCGGAGTTAAAATTTCAGGCAAACCGTTCAAGACGGCGGTTTTTGTCTTCGCCATTGGCCCGGTGTCTCGAATGCTCTTGTGGTCCTTGCGGGCATCGACCGAGACTCTGTGGATTAATGAGATCTTCATCAGATGGGTAGACACTGTGCTCTACTTTAGCGTTTGCGTCTACATTTGTTTTTGGTTTGGGTCAAAGATCAGGCATGTCTAAGCGGCCTACCATGTGCGCCGCAATCGCCGAGTTAACGAGGACGACGCGTCATGGGAGAAATGCCGGCCGCCAAATAGTTAAGTGCTCAGCGACGATGAAAAAAGAACTCATAGAGCTTAAGGTGAACGGCCGCTCTCACGAGCTCGCATTCGAGCCCAGCAAGCTGCTGCTCGATGTCTTGCGTCAGGACCTCGAACTCACCGGGTCCAAGCGCGGATGTGACGATTCGTCGTGCGGCGCCTGCACGGTGTTGGTAGACGGTATCCCGATGATGTCGTGTACTCTGCTGGCCGCCAGCTGCGAGGGGCAGGAGATTACAACCGTCGAGGGCGTGAGCGAACACGGAAGCCTCGCTGCCATTCAAAAAGCTTATGGCGACTGGGGCGGAGCGCAGTGCGGCTACTGCACGCCAGGATTCATTATGACGGTGAAGCACCTGCTAGCTGTGAATCCAGAACCAACCGAGCAGGAAATTCGTGGCGCGCTCAGCGGAAATCTCTGCCGCTGCACTGGCTACAGTCAGATGTATCAGGCCATCAAGGCGGCAATCGATGCCGAGCAGAGGGGAACGTCAGCCGCGAAGTGAAGCACTGCAGATCCCGCGCGTTGCTCGGGATGACAGACTTTATGAGTAAGAACCTCCCATGAGTGACTTCGCCATCATTGGCAAACCCACCGCCATGGTCGACGCCGCCGGCAAGACCACCGGCGCCGGCAAGTACACTGACGACCTCCGCCTGCCCGGCATGCTGGTCGGCAGAATCCTGCATTCGCCTTACCCGCACGCCCGCATCAAAAGCATCGACACCAGCCGGGCCGAGAAACTGGAAGGCGTCGTTGCCGTGGTCACCGGAAAAGACGCACCCAACCCTTACGGCATTCTTCCCGTAGGCCACGACGAGTACGCGCTCGCCCTCGACAAAGTTCGATACGTTGGCGATAACGTTGCGTGTGTCGCTGCCGTAAACGAAGCCACGGCAGATCAGGCGCTGGAATTGATTGATGTTGAGTACGAACTCCTGCCCGCCTACTTTGATCCCGAAGAATCAATGAAGGCGGAGACCGACCTCATCCACGACAACAAGCCTCACAATCTTGAAAAAGACTACCACCACGTGTTCGGCGATCCTGACAAAGGTTTTGCCCAAGCCGACCATGTCGCCGAAGCTCGCTTCATCGCCAATGAAGTCACCCATGCCGCAATGGAGCCGCACTCGACTCTGGCCGCGTTCGAAATCGATTCGCACACCGGCAATCGCGGACGCCTCACGGTTCAGTCGTCAACCCAGGTTCCGTACTACTTGCAACACAAGCTGTCGCTGGTGCTCGAAATGCCGATGGCGCAAATTCGCGTCATCAAGCCGCTTGTAGGCGGAGGCTTTGGTGGAAAGAGCGAAGTCATCCCGCTTGAAATCATAGCCGCTATTGCAGCCCGCAAAGCGCTCGCCCCAGTGAAGATCACATACACCCGCGAAGAAGTTTTCTGGGCGCACCGTGGACGCCCGCGCACGATTATTGATCTGAAAACTGGAATCACCAACGACGGCCGCATCACCGCCGTCAAGGCACGCGTAGTCCAGGACGGCGGAGCCTATTGCTCCTACGGCGTCGTAACCATTCTCTACTCCGGCGCTCTGCTGGGCGCGCTCTACGACATCCCCAACATTCAATACGACGGCTATCGCGTCCTGACCAACAAGCCGGTCTGCGGCGCGATGCGCGGCCACGGCACCGTCAACGTCCGCTTCGCCTTTGAATCACAACTGGACGAGCTTGCGACCAAGGTGGGAATCGGCCCCGCCGAGATTCGCCAACGCAATCTTCTTCAACCGCCCTGCATTACGGTCAACGGCCTGCGCGTGCAAAGTTACGGATTGCCCGAGTGCATCGAAAAAACGGTCGAGCGCTCAGGCTGGAAACAACGCAAGGGCAAGCTGCCCAAAGGTCGCGGCCTGGGCATTGCTTGCAGTCACTATGTGAGCGGCGCTGCCAATTCGATCATCCGCTCAGATATGCCCCACTCCACCGTGAATATCAAGATCGATCGCGATGGCGGAGTCGTCGTCTACACCGGCGCCTCTGAAATCGGACAGGGCTCGGACACCATGACGGCTCAGATCGCCGCCGAAGTCTTGGGTTGTTCTCTCGGACGGATCAAGATCGTCGCCGCCGACACCGACCTCACCCCCATCGACATCGGCTCCTACTCCAGCCGCGTGACCTTCATGGCGGGCAACGCCACATTGCGCGCCTCGGCAGAAGTAAAAAAGCAAATCGCATTGGCAGCCGCTCGCAAAATGAACTGCGCGCCGGAAGATCTGATCTTCCGCAGCGACGTTGTCTACAAGCAGGGAAGTGCTCCGCCGGTTGTTTCTAAGACTGCCGATGAAGAGGTCACTCAGTCGGGCGCCTCGGCCAGCGGCCGTGTGGAAGGACAAATCCTTCGCGGCTCTCTACAACAAAAGCGCAAAGACGAGGGCCCGAGAGATTGGATGACGTTCGAAGAGGCCGTGGTCGCCGCCATCGACTTCCACGGCGCTCTCACCGGAACCGGCTCCTACGCACCGCCGCCCGAGGCCCGCGGCGGCAAACATAAAGGCGGAGGAGTCGGCCCGTCGCCCGCGTATTCCTACTCTGCCCAAGTCGCTGAAGTGAGCGTGGACGAGGACACCGGCGAGGTCACTGTACACAAAGTCTGGGCGGCGCATGACTGCGGCCGCGCATTGAATCCGGTTTCCGTCGAGGGCCAAGTCATCGGCTCCGTCTGGATGGGCATGGGCCAGGCGCTCACCGAAGAAATGATTTGGAAAGATGGCATGCTGATGAACCCAGGCCTGCTCGAATACCGCAGCCCGTCATCGGTAGAATCCCCCGAGGTTGAACCAATCATCGTGGAGAGCATCGATCCCGAGGGCCCATTCGGAGCGAAGGAGTGCAGCGAAGGCTCGCTTGCAGCGACCATCCCAGCGATCGCAAACGCGATCTACGACGCAGTCGGAGTCCGCCTGCATGAGTGTCCATTCACTCCGGAGCGGGTGTTGTCAGCTCTACGCGCGAACAAGAACGCGAAAAATATCAATCTCACTGAAGGCGTCGATCCCACTTCGCCCGCAACATTTCGCGAACACGGTGGATCGCTCTGGTATCGCGGCAAAGGGCCGCTGCGACACGCGCTAGACCCCTCGCGCCGCGAAGCACCCGCGCAAGCGGGAGGTGACGATTGAGCCTCCCGCAATTCAAGCTATTGCGCCCGCGCACGGTAGAGGAAGCGGTTTCTCTCCTGGCAAAGCACAGCGACCATGTGACTGCGGGCGACTCGCCAGCGCGCGCCCCGTCCCACAACGTTCGAATCGTCGCCGGAGGCACGGACCTCATTCCATCCATGCGGCAAAAGTTGTTCGATCCCCAATATGTGCTCGACATCCGTCACATCGCAGAACTGAAAGGCATTCGCGAGGAGCAGGGAAGCGGCGTCGAGATCGGAGCCCTGACATCGCTGACAACCATCGAGCACTCCGATCTGTTGCGACGACGCTACCCGGTTCTGACCGAAGCGGCCGCGACGGTCGCATCGCCTCTCCTACGCAACATGGGCACGATCGGTGGAAACATTTGTCTCGACACGCGGTGCCTTTGGTACAACCAGTCGCTCACCTGGCGCAAAGGCTGCGGCTTCTGTATCAAGAAGGACGGAGACTTATGTCACGTGGCTCCCGGTGGAACCAAATGCTGGGCCGCATTCTCCGGCGATACGCCTCCGGCGTTGCTGTGCTTGAATGCCGAAATTGAAATCGCCAGCGCTCCCGGATTAAAACGTGTATCGTTGCGCGACTTCTATACCGGCGACGGCGTGGCCTATCGAACTTTGCAGCCCAACGAGCTCGTCACGCGAGTATTCTTGCCCGAGTCTGCCGCCGACTACCGCGGTGTTTATCGCAAGCTTCGGGTTCGAGGATCGATCGATTATCCGTTGGCCGGAGTCGCCATCGTGATGAAACGTTCCAACGGCCGCGTCGTCGACGCGCGTCTCGCCATCACCGCCGTCAATCCGGCTCCGCTTTTGGTGAAGGGGGCGAGCGAGTTACTCGCAGGAGAAATAGTAGACGAAGCGTTGGCGGAAGCCGTGGGGAATTTAGCCGCGAGAACCGCAAAGCCGCTGACCACCTCGGCGCTTACGCCTGAGTATCGAAGAGAGATGATCCGCGTCTTTACTAAGCGGGCCATCCTTCAGGCCGTCAACGAACAGAATTGAACGATCGCCAACGACCAACGAAAGACCAACGACCACTTGATCACAGACTGCCACATCCACATTCAGCCGCTGGAAATGTTCAAGCCTGAGGCCCTCGAACTGATGAAGAAGAAGCGCGCGAACTACGACGAAATTGCCGAGTTCTGCCGCTCCCCCAAAGCCTTTCTGAAGTACCTCGATAAAGCCGGGATCGATCGGGCGATGCTGATCAACTACGTAGCTCCCGAGGTCATCGGCTTCACTTCCGGCGTAAACCAGTTCGTTTCTGACTACGTAGAAGAGAATCCCCGGCGCTTGCTCTCCTGCGGCAGCCTGCATCCCCGGCATACCTCAAACGTCATGGCGGACGTGGAACAACTTCTACGCCTCGGCATCCAGATGATCAAGATTCATCCGCCACACCAGTTACTTTTTCCCAACGACTACCTAACGGGAGTGAAAGAACTGGAGATCATCTATCGCGCCGCTGAAGCCAATGGCATTCCGGTCATGTTTCATACCGGAACGTCGATCTTCCCCGGCGCCCGCAACAAATACGGCGATCCCATCTACATCGACGACGTCGCCGTCGACTTCCCCAAACTGAAAATCCTGCTGGCCCATGGGGGACGCCCTCTATGGATGCAAACCGCATTCTTCCTCGTGCGCCGGCACCCAAACGTATTTCTGGACATTAGCGGAATTCCACCCAAAGCTTTGTTGAAATACTTCCCGCGTCTGCAGGAGATCGCTCACAAAACCTTGTTTGGGACAGACTGGCCAGGGCCGGGGGTCCCCGACATCAAGCAGAATCTGGATGAGTTTCGGTCGCTGCCCTTACCTCTAGAAATACAACACCAGATCCTGAGCCAGACCGCGCTCGGGATTTGGCCCGCCTGAGGAGAACTCGCGCTGTTGCTGTGCTGTCATTCTGAGGAAGCGGAGTCGTCGCGAAGCAACTCCCAACGAAGGATCTCTGCATTGCGCAGGTCACCGCGACGTAAACAGGTGCCCCATCTTTTCTTTCTTAGTCTTCAGATATTCTTTCGCGTGCGTGCTGGGCGTTACTTCGCAGGGAACCCGTTCCACCACTTCAATGCCGCCCCGTTCAAGCGCCGCGACCTTATCAGGATTATTCGACAGCAATCGTACCTTGGACACGCCCAGCGCCTTCAAGATTCCCGCCGGCATCGCGAACGCGCGAAGATCAGCCTCAAATCCCAGCCGTTCATTCGCCTCCACAGTATCGAGCCCTGCGTCCTGCAACTCATAGGCCTGCAACTTCGCCATCAGGCCAATGCCGCGGCCCTCCTGCTGTTCGTAGATCAGCACTCCTGCACCTTGCTCGGCAATCATGGCGAGCGCCATCTCCAGTTGCTGGCGGCAATCGCAGCGCAGTGAACCGAAAACGTCTCCCGTAAGGCATTGCGAATGGATGCGCACCAGAGGGGCCCCGGAGCGCACGTCGCCCATCACCAGGGCCACAGCTTCTTCCTTGCGCAAAACTTCTTTCGGCGAATTCGCTCCCCCGCCGAACTCACCCTGAAATCCGAAGATGCGGAAGGTTCCCCATCGGGTAGGGAACTCCGCGGACGCAACCTGCTGAACCGACTGGGTGGCCACAACAAGATTATAGCGGCATGCTGGGCGCGGCCATTGTCACGAGTTTGTAAATTGCAAGTGGCGCCCGCCGGAGATATGCGCGGACGACTCAAACCACCGCTACCAAGCTGCATACCGGTACCGTTGCGGCCGTTCCGGCAGCACTTTAATCATGATGATCCCGGCCACGAAGCCTCCTACGTGCGCCCAAAACGCGATGCCGCCGCTGCTCTGGCTAGTGTCCGCAATCGAGGTCGCCGCCCCGCTCAGGAACTGCATGAAGAACCAGTATCCCAGCACCAGCCAGGCGGGCAAATGAAAGAAAAAAATAGGTGGAAACCAGATCAGCACGCGCGCGCGCGGGTACAGCGCGAAATACGCGCCCATCACACCGGCAATAGCCCCGCTCGCCCCCACGCTCGGCACATTCGACCCAGCGTTCAATAGGATGTGAGCAATCGCGGCCGCGAAGCCGCTGACCAGATAGAAAAGCAGATACGGAAAGTGCCCCAGATAATCCTCGATGTTGTCGCCAAAGATCCAAAGCACCCACATGTTGCCAATGATGTGCAGCCAGGAGGCGTGTAAAAACATCGAGGTGAGAATGGGGAGGAACAGCCCGGTCAGAGAAGAGTCGGGCCATGCCGCCAACACCCGTTCGAAGTGCAGCGGAACGACTCCGAAGTGATACATGAAGCTGTTCAAAGCTCGATGACCCTGTCCGCCCACCGACAATTCAAACAGGAAAACCAACGTGTTCAGAGCGATAATGAAGTACGTGACGAACGGAGCGCTGAACCGGGGCGTGTCATCACGAATAGGAATCATGAAGGATTAAACTGCGTAATCTGGTAATTTGATAATCGGGTAATTGAACCACCGTGCGCGCAAACCAGCGTACCTCCCGAGCCAGCTTCTAACTTACCAAATTACCCGATTACCCAATTATTAAATCAGCAATGAACGGCGTCCTCATCATCGACAAGCCCGCCGGCCTGACCTCGCACGATGTGGTCAACCGGGTGCGTCGTATTCTGCAAGAGCGCTCGGTTGGACATCTGGGCACTCTGGATCCGTTAGCCACGGGAGTACTGCCATTGGTGATCGGCAACCTCACCCGCTTGGCCCAGTTCTACACCTCATCCGAGAAAACCTACGAAGGCACAATCCGCTTCGGCTTTGGCACCGATACCTACGACGCGGAGGGCGAACCAACGACCCCTGCGAAGGCCGTAACCTTGTCCCTGGATCAGTTACGCCAAGTCGCCACCCGATTTCAAGGCATCATCGAACAGACGCCACCACCGTTTTCAGCTAAGAAGATTCAAGGTGTGCCCGCCTACAAGCTAGCCCGCAAGCACGCCGGGGTTACGCTAAAGCCGGTTCAAGTTGAGGTTAAAGAATTCGAGATTACGCAGCTCAACGCTAACGTAGTCCCGGACGCCCGGGTCCGGGCGGCCGAGCAAAGCTCGGTAGGGTCTGTCGCCACTTTCCGTGCGCGAGTAGCCTCTGGAACCTACATGCGCTCCGTAGCCCACGACATGGGCCAGGTAATCGGATGCGGCGCCCACCTGGAATCGTTACGCCGCACCGCAGTCGGCGAATTCGAACTGGGAGATGCCCATACCTTAGAAGAACTAGCCTCAGTTGTGAAAACGGGACAGACAGAAGATCTCTTCATTCATCCCCGCAAACTTTTACCAGAATTTCCGTGCGTCACCGCTAACGAGGAAATGGCCACCCGCATCCGCAGCGGCCGGCCAGTAAACCTTCCCGAACTATCTCAGGCGCGGCAGGTAAAGGTCTTCATCGGACAGAGGGAACTAATCGCCGTCGCCACGCGGGTCGCAGGCGCATTATTCCACGCCAAGATTGTGCTCGCAGCGGAGGCCAGCCTACAAGTCGGTGGCGCCAAGAAGGGTTAAGGATGGGCATGTGCGCTGCAAAGGCTTGCTTTATCGGAATTCAGTAATGTCCGATAATGGGTATTATGTAAAGTTACAGCCGCCATCCAGCAACCTGCGCAAATCCTCGCGGAAACGCCTCAATGCTTCTAACCTGTCAGGCGTCGCTTCAATGACTTCCTCTTTGTACTGGAAAACGCGCCGGCCCCCAGCCTCAACCAGAACACCCATAGCTTCCCCCATCAGCCACCCCGGCGTACCCAGCATCTGCAATCCGTCCACCGAGGGCACGAGGAGCGCAATGCAGTTATCCCGCACGACTCCGACGCACTTAGGAAAGCGGTCGAAAACCTTCAGCTCAAAACCCGCGACATAAATTTTCTGAAGCTGTTCCACCGGATCAGGCATGGAAGGGATTGAGGGATTGAGTCATTCAATGTGACTCAATCCCTCAATGATTCAATCCTACATCTTATAGCGCCCCAGATCTTCGTCATTTAGCCCTTCTAACCACTTGCGCAGTTCTTCACTGGTAACGCGGTCGGAAGCCGTAGTTGCCAATTTAGAATTCTTGAGAACCTCATCTTCCACGAAAATGGGACAATCCACCCGCAAAGCCAGGGCCAGCGCATCCGAAGGCCGCGAATCAATGCTTACGATGCGCCCCTCCCGCTCCAGCCAGATCACCGCATAAAACGTATCTTCCCTCAGCTCAGTCACCACGACCTTATGAACCTGCGTATCCAGCCCCACCAACACATTCTTGATTAAATCGTGGGTCATGGGACGCGGGGTGCTCACCTTCTCAATCTCCAGCGCAATCGCATTCGCCTCGTAGATCCCCACCCAGATCGGCAGCACCGTATCCGTCCCCGCATCCTTAAGGATCACGATCGGCATATTCGTTACCGGATCCATGAGCAGTCCCCGAATTTTCATCTCAACTTCCATCGTGATCTCCGAAAAGCTCCTTATACCACCATTTCGCCCAAAAGGCTGTTGGGAAAACTGCCCGTTGTCACTACAGTCACATATCCACCGACGCCCGGAGTCGCGTTCTCAGGAGCGGTAAAATTGAATACCTTGTTCTGCGACGTCCGGCCGACCCACTGTCCCCGCGCTTGGTTCTTCCCTTCAACCATTACTTCAAGAAGTGTTCCCAGGTGTCTTTCATTGCGCCGCTTCCCAATCAGGCGCTGCTTTTCGTTAACCACTGCCAATCGCCGCACCTTTTCTTCATCCGGGATTGCGTCCTCTAGGCTCAGAGCCGGCGTGTTAGGCCGGGGCGAATATTTAAACCCAAAGATGCTATCGTATCCAACCTCGTCGAGCAGTGACAAAGTTTCCTCGAACTCGCCCTCGGTCTCGCCCGGAAACCCCACAATAATGTCGCTCGTAATACTAATCTCGCGCCGCGCCACCTTCATCCATGAGATGCGCTCCAGATACTCGTCGCGCGTATAAAGCCGCTGCATGGCGTCGAGCACCCGCGCCGAACCGCTCTGCACCGGCAAATGAACGTGATCGCAGAGGGTAGGAACGGCGTCGATAGCCTCAATAATGTCGCGGCCAAAGTCTCTAGGGTGAGAAGTTGTGAACCGTACTCGCCTGATGCCGGGAATCTCGCCCACCGCCGCCAGTAACTCTGCGAAGGTCTTCTTCCCTGCTGGATCTTTATAGGAATTAACGTTCTGCCCCAGCAACTGGATTTCGGTGTAACCCAGATCAGCCATCTGTCGACCTTCCACTAAGACCGACTCCGATGTCCGGCTACGCTCTTTGCCACGAGTAAAGGGAACCACGCAGTAAGCGCAAAACTTGTCGCAGCCTTCGATGATGGTGATGTACCCGCGATGCGGGTTAGTCCGGGCGGTAAATTCAGTCTCGAAGCATTCGTCGGTCTCGCGGTCGTCTAATCCGGTGACGCGCTGCTTCCCTGCTTCGATTTGGATCAGCATCTGCGGAAGATTGCGATAAGAAGCCGAGCCGCACACCAGTGACACATACGGCGCGCGCTCGAAAATCTTTTCGCCTTCCTGTTGGGCCACGCAGCCCAGCACGCCAAAGCGCTTGCCCTGCTTATAAAATTTCTTGTAGTCCGCCAGCCGGTTGAAGACCTTCTGTTCGGCCTTGTCGCGGATCGAGCAAGTATTGTAAAGAACCAGTTCGGCCTCTGCGACCGTTTGAACCTGCCGGTAGCCTTCGGACAGCAGCGTGCCCACAACTTTTTCGGAGTCGTGCGCATTCATCTGACAACCGAATGTTTCGAGGTAGAACGTTTTTTGCGGCTCACCCGCCATACGTAAAGTCAGTATAACGCGGGAATCAACGTATCGCTCAGTGTCGGCGCGGGCGTCCTCGCCCGTGCGGCCCTCGGAAGATCAAATCATCGCCCGGACCCTAAGCGGGCAAATCGCCGTTTGAACCGACGCTTGGTCCCATCGTACGGGCAAGCGATCTGCCCCGCTTTGACTGTCCGTTGTCCCACGAGGATGATGCCTTAAGAAACTACGGCACACCGAGTTTTAATAAGGCACCATCCTAGAGATTCCCGCTACTGGCCCGGTCTTACGGTTGACGAACCATCGTGGATGCTTGCAATGTTGAGCTGTTCGTTTTGCAGCGTGCCGACGACGCGCACCTCGAGGCCCGCAAACGCCGCCGCCTTTGCCTGGTCGTCGAGTTGGAAAACCCTCCCTTTCGAGTCAAGCAGGACGTACCTCGCGCCCATCTGTGCGCACCTCTGCGCACACGTCTGTTTATCGGTTCCCATGGTTTTATTTTCACTCATCATTTCATTGTGCGATTTGTTCTTGGCGCAAAAAGTGTCGGTGATTTCCCCGGTAAATACCTGCTGGGCACTTTGATTGACTTGTCCTGCCCACATCTGCAGAGCAAGCAGCCCAGTGGAAAGTACGAGTGAAACACGAGCGAAACGGCTTTTCATGATCTATGTCTCCAGGATTAAAATTTTCTGCCTTCCTGAAGAGCTTAAAAAACAGTGAGCGCATGGCTTGTCAAGCGAGGGTCAACATTTCGCATTTTTTTGTAAACGTACTCTCTCGCCCCAGGTGTCATCAGGGTCGTGCTAACTGTCGGGACTCAGGTAAGTCTAAGCTGCTTAACCGGAGCGGGCTTGGAATCGTGCTGCGACGCAGCCCGCGTAAGCAGGAATAGACGGACGAATTACAGGAGGCGGCGATGAACGCGCTCAAACACATTCGAATTTATCTCATAGTGTGCAGCCTGGCTGCCGTCTTGCAGCCCCTTCAAGGACGCGCCAAGCACAACTCGGATGCATCGAAGAACAGCGCTCAATCCACCCCGACGGAACGGGACGGGCAACACGATTTTGACCCCCTTCTTGGTAAATGGAAATATCACCTGAAGCGCCGTCAGAATCCTTTGACCGGGTCGAATACCTGGGTCGAATTTGACGGCACCGGAGCCTGCTTCAAGGTTTGGGACGGCGGCTCCCAACTGGACACGATCGAGGTGGATGGCCGAACCGGCCACATCGAAGGTCTAACCCTTCGCGTATACAATCCTCAATCCCATCAATGGAGGCTCTACTGGGCCAATCGCAAAATTGGGATCTTGGACCCGCCCCAGGTCGGCGAATTCAAGGATGGACGCGGGGAGTTCTTCGCCCAGGATACGATTAATGGCAAAACCATCCTTATTCGATTTGTTTGGACGAACATGACCACGAACTCGCCTCACTTCGAGCAGTCTTTCTCGGACGATGGCGGCAAAACCTGGGAAGTGAACTGGATCACAGACCAAACCCGCGCGCAAGACGATTCCGACAAAGGCCGTTGACCTTTGAAGGGTGGCCCATCCTAACGTCGCGCTTTTCGACGTTAGGATGGCAACTTTGATCAAGTACCGGTGCTCCAGGTCTCGCGTTCGAGACCAGAGGTTTCCTCCGCAACCTAAGCTACGTTTCGCGAGTGTCGACGGTCCCTCCTCGTTCCACGAAAGCCTGCATCCAGCCAAGAACGCGCGTCCATCCTTGGGCGTGATCGGCAACTGCTTTTGCATCCGCGGCAAATCCTTCCTGATGAACTCTCACCACCGTTCCCGTTCCAACCCTCTGCGGCCCCTGATGATGTAACCCATGAATGCTGCGAGGCTCCAGTTCCCAACGGACCACGGTCTTCAGCGGGTCGCAGTAACTCGCCAACCAAGTATGGACCAGCAGCCGAGGAGGATCGACCTCCAAGTATTCGCCCTCTACTCGAAATGATGAACCGTCCGCGCCCACGCCGACGCTTGACCACTTACCGCCTGGGCGAAGGTCGGCCTTCCACTCCGTGATGCGATACAGACCCTGCTGTCCCCACCACTGCGGCATTTGATTGGGATCTGTAATTGCCTGAAAGACGCGCTCCGGCGGCGCCGCAATAAAGATTTCCGCGACCACCGTGTCCTGATTGAGGGTGATTGTACTCGTAGCCATGAGATCTCCTGTTTATTTCTCCACGAATTTCTTGAGCTGTTCTACAACCCCGGGCCAGCCGCCGCTGTAATCCTTGCGAGCCACGGCTTCTTGAGCCAGACCGCTGTGCGTGACTTTGACGTGAGTGCCATCTTTAGTCGGTGTCAGCTCCCAGCGCACGACTGTGCGCCGGGCTTTCTCGTCGTGCCAATCCGCAATCCAGGTATAAGTCAGCCGGCGAGGCGGATTGAATTCGAGAACCTCGCCTTGGCAACAGAACTGGTTCATGCCATTGACGTTCAATTTGGTCTTCTTGGTTCGGAAGCACCATTGGCCTCCGGGGCGTGCATCCATTTCAAAGAACTCAGTCTGGCACTCCTCGCTGTTCCACCAGCGCATGAGTTGCTGGGGATCGATGAGTGCCTGGAATACCCGCTCCGCCGGCGCGTTAATGTGCACTTCGCTAACAATCGCATCCTGATCGGGAGTAACTAAGGTTGTAGGCATCGTGTTTGCTCCTGACTATTTTTCCAAATGTTTCTTGAGAGCTTCGATCAGCCCGGGCCATCCCTGACAGTATCCGGCGCGCGCAGCGGGCAGTTGTGACAAACCACTGTGCGTGACTTTGAGCCGCGTCCCGGTTGAACTGGGCGTCAGTTCCCATCGGACGACGGTTTTGTGCGAAGGATTTTCGTGCCAGTTGGCAAACCAGGTATAAGCCAGCGTACGCGGCGGATCGACTTCGAGCACTTCGCCGTGATGCTCAAACTCGCGCGAGCTGCCATCTGGATTCTTCACGCCTTTTTCGTGCGAGATGAATTGCCATTTTCCTCCCGGGCGCACATCCATCTCCCAAACGGTCATCTCAAAATTCCCGCCTGAGCCCCACTTCATCGCCTGATTGCGGTCGATGAGCGCCTGAAATACGCGCTCGGGTGAAGCAGCAATCTCGATTTCGCTGACAATCGCATCCTGGTCATCCGTGATTCGGGTCGTGGACACTGGCATCTCCTTGGGGAGTCTCTGATTAAGCTTCGCTCTTCCTCGGTTGCGGGAGAGCACGCTTTTCGCCGTTACGACTTCCCTGCGAACCGCGAGTTTTATTTACGTGTCAAATCGAAGACTTCCTTCGTCGGCTTGCCGTGGTCGGAGAAGTTCCATTCCTCGGTATGGTGATTGGGATCGAGCATCGCGATCACAACGTGATCCATGTGGCCGGTTTGCGAGCTATTGAGATTCGTAGCGTCAAGAAAGTTGAAGGTGATGGTCTTGCCATCAGGCGAGGCGGTAGCCTGCATCCGCGGCTGGTTGCCAACGGCGCAGTAGTGGGTCAACAGCAGGCGATTGGCGCCGTCGAAGTGAATCATGGAAATCATCTGTTCGCCGTGACCATCGATCTCGCTCATTAACGCAGATCCTCTGGCGGTCACGCGATAAGAGACTTTCACCGGCTCACCCATCGAGTTCTTTCCCTCCCACGAACCGGCAAGCGATTTCAGGTGGCCGAACGATTTCTGCGCGTCCGACTGGGCCCATACCGCGGTTGTGGACAAAATCACGAGTAGACAAGCTGCAACGCGAAATGTTTTCATTTCATTCTCCTGACAGGTTATTTGTGTTTCGCCCTATGCTGGGCAGTTTCTTTTTCGTATTCGGCTTCTACAAAAGTTTTCAAGTTGGCCAGACTGGTTTGCCAGAAGACGCGATATTGTTCCAGCCAAAAATCCACAGCCTTCAACGGTTCCGGATTGAGCTGATACAGCCGATGGCGTCCTTCGCGTCTCTCCTGCACCAGATGCGCCCGGCGCAGCAGACGCAGATGTTTCGAGATCGCGGGTCGAGAAATCGGAAAGGCACGCGCGATTTCTCCAGCCGGCTTAATTCCTTTTCTCAGAAGATCAAGCACAGCCCGTCTGGTCGGATCGGCTAATACTTGAAAAGTCGCTTCCGCCGAATATGTAACCGAACGGTTCCGCATGATGTGTAACTCTACGGTTACGCGATTAAGATGTCAAGAGGTTTTTTGGGAATTACGTGGGGACAGCCGCCGCCGGCTGTCCAGCCGAGCACAGCTCGGCAGTTAGATGAAGCAAAGAAATACCGGGGCCGGCGCTGAGCGCACGTTTCCCGCTACACCGGAGTTCGATGTCCGTTGCGGACCAGGTCTAGAAAGGATTGATGCAACCGGGTGTCTTCGCTGAGTTCGGGGTGAAAAGTTGCAGCCATCACCTTTCCTTGCCGAACAGCCACCGGATCACCGCCCTCGGTTGCGATCACTTCAACGCCAGCACCGACGCGTTCGATCTTGGGGGCGCGGATGAAAACCATTTCGAGCGGCTCTTTACCTAATCGCCCTTCGCGGATCGAACTGTCGACCTGGCGGCCGTAGGCGTTGCGGCGGATGCGGATATCGAGCGCGCCTAATCCAGATTGCTTCGGGTTCTCCACTTCATTGGCTAGCAGGATTGCGCCTGCACATGTACCCAAAGTTGGCTTCACATGAACGAACTGCTTTAGCTTTTCGAATCCGACCTCGCCTAGAAGTTTGAGAAACGTGCCCGATTCTCCGCCGGGGATGACGAGGCCGTCGATCTCGTCCAGTTCCTCGGGTTTTTTGACCAGCACAACTTCTGCACCCAGCTCTTCGAGCCGGCGGCGGTGTGTATCAAAATCGCCCTGCAGTGCTAACACTCCAATCTTCATAGCAAACCCATGAACCACGAAGAACACAAAGATTCAGAAAGCAAGCTAGGTGCAACTTCCTTCGTGGACCTTTGTGGTCTTTGTGGTTAACGAACTCTGACTACCAGCCTCTAGTTTGCAGCATGTGGGCTTCGTCCAGAGCCGCAACGGCGAGGCCTTTCATTGCGCCGACCAGGTCTTCGCTGACTTCAAGTAATACTTTAGGGTCGTTGTAGTGCGTCGCGGCCTGCACGATTGCCTTGGCGCGCTTTTCTGCTTCTTGCGGATCGGCGAAGGTCGTCGAGTCTTCCATGAAGATGCCGGAGCCGACGAATACCGACTCGGCGCCGAGTTGCATGACCAGCGAAGCGTCGGCGGGAGTGGCGATGCCTCCGGCGGAGAAATTGGGTACCGGTAACTTCCCTTCCTTGGCGACGATTCTCACCAACTCATACGGTGCCTGATGCTCTTTGGCTTTGGCGTAGAGTTCTTCTTCGCCGAGCACGGTCAGGATCTTAATCTCCTGCACGATCTGGCGCATGTGTTTTACCGCGTGAACTACGTCGCCGGTGCCGGCTTCGCCCTTGGTGCGAATCATGGCTGCGCCTTCGGCGATGCGGCGCAGGGCTTCGCCCAGGTTGCGGGCGCCGCATACAAATGGAACGGTGAAAAGGTGTTTGTCGACGTGATGCGCTTCATCAGCGGGAGTGAGGACTTCGGACTCATCGATGTAGTCGACGCCCAGTTCCTGCAGAATTTGGGCTTCCGCGAAGTGGCCGATGCGGCACTTGGCCATGACCGGAATCGAGACCGCAGCCATGATCTCGCGAATCTTTTTGGGGGACGCCATGCGCGCGACGCCGCCTTCAGCGCGGATTTGCGCGGGGACGCGCTCAAGCGCCATTACCGCGACGGCGCCGGCCTTCTCGGCAATCGTGGCTTGCTCGGCGTTGGTGACATCCATGATGACGCCGCCCTTTAGCATTTCGGCCAGGCCCGTTTTCAGGCGCAGGCTGGTGGAGTTTCCGTTCTTGTTCGACATAAGTCCTCTTTATCACATGAAACTGCTTTTAAGATATAAAACTATTGGCTAGCTTGGAATATCCATTTTCCTATATTCTCTCCATACCACTTTCTAAAGCCCTCTCATCCCGAGCAAAGCGAGGAATCTACATTTTGTCTGCGCAGGCGAACTGCAGATTCCTCGCTTTGCTCGGAATGAGAGTTTAGGGAAGGATTAGCTGGACAAGCTGCCATGGCGAAGAAATCGAGCACATTACCACTCAACCTTCGAGGTCCGAAGCCGCGAACGCCCCTCTATCGCTGGCTCTACGAGGAATTGCGTTCGACGATTCTGGCCGGACGCCTGCACCCAGGCGCACGCCTCCCGGCTACGCGGGATCTGGCTGCGCAATATGGGATTTCCCGCCCGACGATCGTCACCGCTTTCGAGCAGTTGCGGTCCGAGGGGTATGTGGAAGGCAAAGTCGGATCGGGGACCTACGTCAGCAAAACTCTTCCCGACGAATTGTTACAGGCGCCGCGCGCGAAATCAGTCGAGGGGACGCGAAGGCGCGGCATTCCTCTTTCTGCCTATGCGCGACGGTTGCAGCCGTTGCCTCGGTCTGAACCTCGGCCCGCGCGGGCGTTTCGCGCCAGCCAACCGGCGCTCGATGCTTTTCCCGCCGCTCTTTGGGCGCAGGTGGCAACTCGGCGGCTGCGACGGGTTTCGGCGCAACTATTGGCTGGTGGCGAAGCGCTGGGATATCGGCCGCTTCGGGAAGCGGTGGCGGAGTATCTTAATACCTCTCGCGGCGTGAAGTGCACGGCGGATCAGGTGTTGATCATCTCAGGTGTCCAGCAGGCGTTGGACCGCGCAGCGCATTTGCTGCTCGACGCGGGTGACCCGGTCTGGATCGAAGAACCGGGATATCCGGGCGCCGCGGTTGTATTCCGAGCTGTGGGCGCGAAAGTCTACCCGGTGCCCGTCGATTCCGAAGGCTTGAACCTTGAGGCCGGGCGCCGACGTTGGCCGCAAACGCGTCCTCGGCTGGTTTATGTCACTCCGGCGCACCAGTTCCCTCTCGGCGTAACCATGAGCTTGCGCCGGCGGTTGTCGCTGTTGGAATGGGCGCGGCGTTCGAGGACAATTATCTTCGAGGACGACTACGACAGCGAATACCGATACTCGGGGCGGCCTATTCCGGCGTTGCAGGGTTTGGATCGCTCCGCAGTAGTCATTTTCGCGGGTAGTTTCACCGACGTTCTCTTTCCTGCTCTACGGCTGGCTTATCTCGTGGTTCCTTCCGACATGGTGGATATTTTTGCTGCCGCTGAATCGGTGAGCACGCATCACCCGCCACTGATCGATCAGGCTATTCTGTGTGATTTCATTCGCGAGGGACACTTTGCACGGCACGTCCGGCGGATGCGGCAGTTGTACGCAGAACGATTGTCGGCGCTGCTCGAGTCTGCACGCGAGCGGCTGATGGGATTGCTGGAAATTCCGCAGATAGAGGCCGGTCTACGGACAGTTGCTTGGCTGCAGGGCGGGATCTTGGCGGAGCGGGCGGCCCAAGCTGCGGCAAAGTATGACGTCGAAGTGGTTCCGCTGAGCCGATATGCTTATAGCCGCTCGAAGCGAGATGGAATCGTGCTTGGGTTTGCGGCAGTGGATGCGCGGGAAATTCGGCGGGGAGTGGAGCAGTTAGCAAGGGCGCTCGAGGGGTGTCGTTAGATCCATTCACCACGGGAGCGCTAGAAGAAGGTGCTCTAAAACTGAGTGGCACCTCGCGGCAGCTTGCACTTTTGACACTTGCGCCGGTAAGGTGTCCGACCAAAGAAGCCACTGTTGAAGGCCTCTCCGCAGCGCGGGCATCGCCAAAAATAGACAAACCATCCATCAGACACGAACGGAACCAACCAAACCATTAAGACCCATTTTCCGCTCGACGAAGCCAGTCCTGCCAAGTACCGATCGATACACCAAAAGATCGGCCAAGCAGCCAGCAACAAGAAAAGAAGTGATATCTGCGCTGTAGTTAGCTGATTCCACCGACTTTTAATGTCCTCTTTCATCAGGGTCTCTCGCTAGGTTCGCGTCGCTATCTTTCGACGAACTTGGAGAACATCTTCTGCGGATCGATGGCGATGAACAGTCCACGGCCGCGGGCGAGCACCACACCCTTGGGATTGAGGATCTCCGCCATGTTGATGTGCTGCCGGCCGCGGACGCGCACCTCGCGCGATTCCACGCGCAGCGGCTTGTTGAGCGGCACGGGCTTCAGATAATCCACCGTAATTTGTGAGGTTAGAGCGATTACGTGGCGCAACTTGTTCACCTTGCCCATGGCCTCGTCGAGAATCGTAGCGATAATGCCTCCGTGCGCGTGGCCGGGCGGGCCGGTGTAGCGTTTGCCCAGCCTGAAGCGGCAGACAAAGCGGGCGCGCTCTTCGTCGTAGGCGAACTTGAGGCGCATGCCTTCGGGATTGTTGTTTCCGCAAGCAAAGCAATAATTCTTCTGCAGGCGGACGTAGGGCGTATCGTGGCCATGTCCAGATGATTTCTTCCGCATACCGTCAAAAACATTAAAGCACGAAGGACGCAATTCGACTATGCTCAGCGCGGGCTCACGCAAAGCAAAAACCGAACAGCACGGAGTCCTTTAATAAAAGTCCGGTGTATTGATTGTCGAATTTCAAAAGCGGTCCGTTCCCGAATCGCTTCCTTCCACAACAAGGCTTGCGCGCATCGCACTTGGCTGTGATAAACTTCGTGGCCAACCGCAGCTTTGGCTTTTTTGAACGAGATATGACCATGCATTCACCACGACCCCCGGAGGTCTCGTAGATGGGCCTCGCTCTGCTCGCGATTATCTGGCTGATCACCTTTGTTAGCACTTACTTTTTTGTGGCGAAAACCTGGTGGCTACCCCACGGCGCTTCGACGTCGACGCCTTGGATCGACCATCAGTTTGCATTGACTTATCTGCTGATGGGGATTGTTTTTGTCGCGGCGCAGGGCGCGCTGGGATGGTTTGTGTGGCAGTACCGCGATCGTGGGACGGCCAGCAAGGTAACGTATTCCCACGGCAACACCACGATGGAAGCGGTGTGGACGGCCTTGACGGCCATTCTCTTTATTGGGCTGAATCTCATGGGCAGTCCTATATGGGCGGCGGAGCGCTTTGCGCCGGCGGAAGCGGGTTCGGTCCCGGTTGAAGTCACTGGTATGCAGTTCGCCTGGTACTTCCGCTATCCCGGGGCCGATGGAAAATTCGGCCGGACCGATCCCAAACTCATGGATCCCTCGGCCGGAAACGAATCTGCTCTTGGATTGGATACGACCGATCCGGCGGCAAAAGACGACGTCGTCACCGGCACCATGTATCTTCCCGTGAACCGGCAAGTCGATCTCACCTTGCGCGCGGTGGACGTGATCCATAGTTTTTTTGTTCCGCAGATGCGCTTCAAGCAGGATGCGGTTCCGGGACTTGCGATTCATATGCACTTCACACCCACCGAGGTGGGCGAGTATGAGATTGCCTGCGCCGAGCTTTGCGGACTCGGGCATTACAAGATGCACGGCATGCTACACGTTGTAAGTCAGGAAGATTTCGATAAATGGCTGGCCACTCGGCAGGCGGAGAAACAGTAATGGCGACTAGCGCGACAATTCATTCGCACGCTCCTCAGGGCTTCATCCGCAAGTACATTTTCAGCCTGGATCATAAGGTGATCGGGCTTCAATACTACTTTCTCGCGCTGGTCGCGGTGTTTGTCGGCATGTTCCTGTCGATTTTGATGCGAGTTCACATGATCTGGCCGACTGCGATTCTACCGCTGGTGGGCGAGATCAAGCCGGAAACCTATCTCAGTTTGCTGACCATGCACGGCACAATTATGGTGTTTTTTGTGTTGACCACGGCGCCGCAGGGTGGGTTTGGGAATTATTTTCTGCCAATCCAGATCGGCGCGCCGGATATGGCGTTTCCCGTCCTGAACATGCTTTCGTTCTGGACGACCTTCGTGGCGTTCGTGGTCATACTGGCGGCGTTTTTCGTGACTGGCGGTCCTCCGCTGCACGGCTGGACAGGTTATGCTCCGCTCAGCGCGCTCACCAACTCTGGGCCTGGTGAACAACTGGGTGCAGATTTATGGATCACCAGCATCGCAATCTTCTGCATCGCCTCGCTGATGGGGGCTCTGAACTTCATCACCACAACCCTCGACTTGCGTGCCAAGGGCATGACTATGATGCGCATGCCACTAACCTGCTGGGCGTGGTTTGTAACCGCGATTCTCGGGCTGCTGGCTTTCGGAGTGTTGCTATCTGCAGGCATTCTACTGTTGCTGGATCGCAATCTGGGAACCAGCTTTTACGTTCCGCTGGTCGTGGTCAACGGCCAGGTCATGGGACACAAGGGCGGGTCGCCGTTGTTGTGGCAACATCTGTTCTGGTTCTTTGGACATCCCGAGGTCTACATCGCGATTCTACCGGGGATGGGCGTGGCTTCGCAGTTGCTTTCGACTTTCTCGCGCAAGCCGATTTTCGGATACAAGGCCATGGTGTACGCAATTATGGCGATTGGTTTTTTGGGATTCATGGTGTGGGGCCATCATATGTTCATGAGCGGCATGAGCCCTTACACGGCTTTTGCGTTCTCGCTGATGACCATGGCTATCGGGGTTCCGTCCGCGATTAAGACTTTTAACTGGCTGGGTACCATTCACGGCGGACGCGTGCGCTTCCAGACTCCGATGCTGTTTGCCATTGGCTTTGTTTCGCTCTTCGTTTCCGGCGGATTAAGCGGGCCATTCCTGGCGCAGCCCGTGCTCGATATTCCATTGCATGACACGGCTTTTGTCGTCGGCCACTTCCACCTCATCATGGGTGTCGCGGCCATCTTTGGCATGTTCGCGGGGACTTACTATTGGTTCCCAAAAATGTTTGGCCGCATGATGAATGAGACCTGGGGCCGGGTTCACTTTGTTATTACGTTGATCGGGACATATTGCATTTTCATGCCGATGCATTATCTGGGCATGGCCGGGCAGCCGCGGCGCTACTCCCAATTCACGGAACTCAACTATCTGCATCAACTGATTCCGCTCAATACTTTCATCACGTATGCCGCGATCATTACGGTTACGGCGCAGTTCATTTTCGTGATCAATCTGTTCTGGAGCATGATGAAGGGTCCGAAGGCGAGCGACAATCCGTGGGAATCGACGACCCTGGAATGGACCACGGCTACGCCACCTCCGCATGACAACTTTGGCGGGCGTACTCCAGTGGTGCACCACGGGCCTTATGAGTACAGCGTGCCGGGGGCTCCGCGGGATTATGTCATGCAAACCGATCCCGCCACGGTGGCATCGCATTAGAGAAAACTTCGGGCAAGAGTGCCGCGCTGCCCGATCAACGCATCTATCAGTCATGGCAACTTTCAGTTCTCCAGTTTCGATCGAAGTGCCGAAAGCGGGCCAGGGCGGCGGCGGCACGCGTCCGCCCGTGCATGGTGGGGATGGCGATGGACCCGGCGATGGTTCGCCCGACTACGGGCAGCGTCTGCGACGGGTTCGGCTGGGACTCGCGATTGGGCTGACTTCGGTCACCATGATATTCGTTTCGCTGACCAGCGCGTATGTCGTGCGGCGGGGCTTGCCCACACTCGATGAACACTCCAATACCTATGTTCGAGATTGGATCCCGGTCGATCTTCCGCTCTTGCTGCTGCTGGCGAACACGGCATTGTTGCTGGTGAGCAGCATCACGGCGGAATTGGCTCGACGGCAGGTTACGCGGCAAGCCGCACTGGCGCCGGTTCGTTCCATCCCTGGAGTTTCTCTGGGAGAGGGTGAAGGCTTTCCCTGGCTGGGTGTCACGGTTGTGCTGGGCGGCGGGTTCCTGATCGGGCAATGGATGGCGTGGCGCGAACTTGCGAATCGCGGTTTCTATCTGGCCACTAGTGCCAGCAGTTCGTTTGTGTATCTGTTGACCGCAACCCACGCCGTCCACCTTGCGGGAGGCATTTTGGTGCTGCTCTACGCTGTCTCAGTTTCCCTGCTTCGCAAGCCGGTCGAAGAGCGGCGCATTGTCGTAGACGTCACCGCATGGTACTGGCATTTCATGTTTTTGTTGTGGCTCTACATCTTCGGGCTGGTATGGTTTATCCGTTAGCGCAACACGAATACTCAAGGAGACCGAAAACATGTCTGAAGTCGCCGTGCAGCACGGGATGGCGGATGTTTACGAGCCGTCTCTGTTCGGCACCTACTCCAAGAAGACTGGAATGTGGCTGTTCCTGCTCTCCGACACCCTGACGTTCGGGGCGCTGCTGTTCGCCTACAGTTATGGACGCATTTCCAATCCCGACTGGCCCACCCCTTTCGGCAAGGAAAGCATCACCAACGCTACTATCATGACGGGTTGCCTGCTTTCCAGTTCGCTGACCATGGTGTTGGCAGTGCTCGCGGCCCGGCGCGGCGATCGCGGTTGGACCCGCAATTGGATCCTCTTCACCATGCTCTTCGGCACAGCGTTCATCGTGCTTCATGGAATGGAGTGGACTCACCTGATCGACGAGGGCATGACGCCGTTCAAGAATCCATGGTCGGCAAATGTGCCTCAGTTCGGCGGAACATTTTTTACTCTCACGGGCATGCACATGCTGCACGTCACCATCGGCGTGATTTATCTCGGCGTGGTTTCCCTGCGCAAAACATTCTTGCCCATCCTGCTGGCGATCTGGGCAGTTGCGTGGTGGCTGATTCCCTCCGGTAGCGTGTTTCACTACGGAGTCCACGTGTTGCTGGCAGGCTTTGCCATCGCCGCCGTGATCCTGATTCTCAAACCTAAAGTTTACGACGCGCATGACGTGGAAATCGCAGGACTCTACTGGCACTTCGTGGATCTGGTCTGGATGTTCATTTTTCCGCTGGTGTATCTGATGTCCACGCGTGTGACCTAAAGAGGAAATCGGAGAACACATTCAATGCATACCGTCGCGGCAACGCACGATGAAAGCAAGAGCCAATACTTCTGGGTCTGGGGAGTACTGCTGCTGCTCACCGCAGTGGAGGTAGTCCTCGCTTACAGACGGGTCTTCGAGCCCCTGCAAATGCTCGAAGCCCTGATGATCCTCTCCATCATCAAGTCCGCCCTGATTATCGGCTACTTCATGCACTTGAAATACGAAATCGCCGCCATGAAATGGGTAATGATGACCGCCGTGGTAGCATGTCTCTGTCTGATGTGCATTTTCTTCCCCGACGCCTTCCGCATCGTGCACCTGGGAGTCCGATGAAGCTGCGCTTGGCGATTCTCGCATTGTTCGTTGTACTCTGCGCGGGGCCCGCTTTGGCGCAGAGTTGCGCCATGTGCTATAGCACCGCTCGCGCCCTCAACCAGGAAGGTCAACGCGCAATCACGCGCGGAGTCGTGGTTCTGTTGCTCCCTCCCATTGGATTCATGACCATCGGGGTCGGCTTGGCGTTACGCTACGGCAAAAAGCGCGATGAAGAAGCGGAGTAGGGCAGACTTACCGATGCCAGCTCCGCTGAAAGCAATCTTCTTCGATGTGGGCAATACCCTCCTCTTCCCTGACCGGGCGACGATTCTGGCTGCTCTTTACCAGCGAAAACTGACCCCGAGTCTCGAACAATGGCACGCGATCGAGCGCAAGACTAAAAAAGAATTCGACGACATCTTGCAGCACGACGGGAAGGCGGATCACGGCTTTTGGTATCTTTTTTATTCGTACCTGCTTTCGGAGGTGGGCGTTCATGACAATGCTTTGCGCGACGTTCTGCTGAATGCCACGCGCGTTTCTGCAAACTGGTGTGATATCCGTTCGGGCACGCGCGAGACTCTGCAGCGGCTCGGACAACGCTACTCGCTTGGGGTAATCTCGAATGCCGACGGCAAGATTGCCGATGTGCTGGAGTGCTGCGGAATCGCTGATCGTTTTCAGACGATCACAGATTCGGGCCTGGTCGGATACGAAAAGCCGCATCCAGCCATTTTCGAGGCGGCCCTGAGCGCCCTGAACGTTAGCCCAGACCAAAGTTTATACGTGGGCGATGTGTACTCGGTCGACTATCTGGGCGCAACCGGCGCTGGAATGCACGCGATTTTGTTTGATGCCTCTGGGGCGTACCGTGAATCGGGCTTGCCTCGCGTAGAATCGCTCGATGAATTGGAAAATAAGGTCCTTCGCTAGCGAGCACGAGCGAGGAACGCCCGCGTCCCTACACCGTAATCACTTGGTGATCCAGGCAGTCGGTGTGGATCGTGTCATATAGGCCGCGCAGAAACTCCACACCATAACGCGCCGCGAAATAGATGCCCGCGATTTCGCGTTCTTGCAAAGTCTTATTGGGATACAGCAAATTGCAGAGTAGATCGGCGTGTCGGCCTAGAACTTCCGTTTGACGAAGTTCCGCGCGAGCCGCCCGGGAGCGGAGTTGAGCAAGCTGGTGCTGCATCTTGGAAGCCGCGTTGGTAGCCGAGTCTACGAGAGTTGTGTCCAGCCGGCCAAGACTCCCTCGAATCGCAGCTAGAGACTTTTCCAGCGACGCTTCGGCCTGATCAAACGCCGATTGCAGATCCTTTGGCAAGGCGCGGGAGGCCATAAGTTCGCGAAGTTTTTCCGGACCCTGAAAAAGATCGGGCAAGCGGAGTCCGTAGCGCTCAAGCAATCCCTTCGGCTTCGGCTCTACAATGGTCGCGGACAATCGCGGCACAATGGGAGTAACCCTTCCCAGGAGTGCCTCGTAGACCACGCCCGCTTGGGCGAAGTAAGCCACTTCAGCGGATCCTCCAACATAGGCAAGCGTCGGTAGCAAGTAATCTTGAATCACTGGCCGCAATAAGACATTGGCGCTGAAATTCCGCGGCGACGAGGTCACTCGACTCAGCAATTCCGCCTGCGAAATTCGTTCTTCTTCGATCAGAAACTCGGCACTGCCGTCCCCGTTGACTCGACGATGTACCGGCACCCGGGCACCATTTCGCAGCGTGAACAGCAGTGTCGATGACGGCGTTACCTTGACCTGCTGATGGTAGCCCGCGGCTTCCAGGGCCTTGCCCCGTACCAAAATGTTTTCATCCAGTTTGGCGGCTTGCTCAATCGCAGCCTGGTAGATGGGTTGCGCAATCTGGTGGAGTTCTGGATCAGCCGCATCCAACAGGATCACACCCCATTCCGCAAACAGTCTTGCGAACAAGCGGGCAAAAGCACCGCCGAAGCTCTCGCCCGACTGGTACGCTTCTCGAAGAAAATCGGAAATCGCAGAAGGCCCCAATAGTCCTGTGGCCACTTCGACTACGGCCTGAATTTCTGGGCCGAAATGGATGGTCCCAACCGGCGCATCTGCCACTCCCTGGGTCGGACCAGACAATTTTTGTAGAGCTCCATCGGATCCGGGAATGGAGAGTTGATTTACCTCGGCCAGGTCATGATCCTCCGTGGCCAGCCAGAATACAGGCACGCAATCGACACCAGACCGCTTTGCCTGATCGGCTAGGTTGACCGCCGTGAAAGCTTTAAAAATCGCAAATAATGGACCGCCGAACAGTCCTACTTGTTGGCCGGTCACCACTGCCAATGCGCCCGCTCGCAGTCGAGCAATGTTCTCCAGAGCTCTCTCGGAGGCTCCCAGCAACTGATTTTGGCGTTCGAGGACAGACGAAACACGCTGTCGCCGCTCAGAGGCATACGCCAGATTCGACCCCTCGTCTTTAAACCACTGATTGAAATGCACGGATCGGGGATAAAACTGGTTAACCTTCGAAAAGTCGGAAAGGAAGTCGGCGAAAAGCCTGGTCGTATGCGGGATTTGGCTGAAAGGTAAACACTCCGACTTCACAGGCAGTTCTCCTGACAGCGTTGGACGATGAAGTTCATATTAGGTCAACATCTTCGTTCTAAAGGCGAGCGTCCTAAATCAGATGTGGTCAACGGTGGGAAGATGCAAAACTTGAGGCCGGCTCACTAAAGAAAAATCGGTTCTCGCCGATGTTCTATCAAACAGGCGGACCGTCCATGCAGACTGGCATTGATACAAAGAAAATCCCCGAGAACCATCCTGACCGGAGACGGCATCCCCGATACCGGTTTAGTGTGCCCCTTACTATTCGCGGCGCCGACGGCCTGGCAATCCGGGCGTTCAGCATGGAAATCAGCGAAAGCGGGCTGTCTGCCATTACCGCCGATTCGTTGAAGGTAGGCGACACTGTGGAACTGGAGACGATTGTTGCCAGCAAGGTGATTGCAATAGTACGCCACAATGTGGGGCGAGTTTATGGTTTAGAGTTCCTGCATCTGACCGCCGAGCAAGCCCAGAGAATCACAGAACGTTGCAAGATGCTTCCACGGTATGAAGGCAAGTCGTTAGGCATCTAGCAAGAGTCGATCCCTTTCCTTTCATTTGAAGGCTTCCAACCTGCGTCCTCAACCGGGCGGTTTGTATTCTACCGCAGGCGCATCGTACAATACATGGGCGCGGAGGCGGGATTTCGGTCTTAAAGCCTAAAGAAAAACGAACGGCTTTAAATCCTCTTCGTGACCATCGCAGTTTTTTCCCGTGGATAAATAGTCCCGGAAGCAAAGACCCTAAACTAAAGGACGAGACGGCGGACAATGCCGCTCGAGGAATTTTTAAGCTCATGGTCATATTGATTACGATCGTTCACATTACGGTTTGTTTGTTTCTCATCATTGTCGTATTGCTGCAGAGCGGCAAGAGCGGCGACATTGCCGCAGCCTTCGGAGGCATGGGCAGCCAGACCGCTTTCGGCCCACGCGGCGCGGCCACAGTTCTGTCGAAAGCAACCACATGGTCGGCCATCATCTTTATGGTGACCTCAATTACGCTCTCGGTTTTCGCTTCGCGCCACAGCAGCACCAACTCGGTGCTCCAGGGAGTTAAGGTCTCGCCTGCCAAGTCGCAACCGGTAAAACCATCGACGCCGCCCACTACGCCCCCACCTCCGGTGCCACAGAAATAAGTGACGGCTTTCGGCCATCAGCTCTCAGAGATAAGCTGAGGGCTGAAAGCCGAGAGCGATCTTCCTGACTACACAAAAATGATCCATGAAATCCTTCCCGTCGGCTTGCTCCAATGCAACTGCTCCATCGTCGGCGACGAAACCACGCGCGAAGCCATGGTGATCGATCCGGGCGATGAAATCCAAAGCATTCTCGCGCTGGTGCACAAGCACAACCTGCAGGTAAAGCAAATTGTCATTACACATGCCCACATCGACCATGTAGGCGGCGCCATGAAACTTCGAGCCGCTACCGGCGCGCCAATCCTGCTGAATCAGAACGACTACGAATTACTTAAGATGCTCGATGTCCAAGCCACATGGATCGGCGCGCCGCCACCCGGCAAAGTCGACATCGATCAGAACATCGGACAAGCCGATACGGTGAAGGCCGGTTCGCTCACCGCGAATGTACTCTTCACCCCGGGGCATACCGAAGGCAGCGTCTGCCTTTATTTTCCCAGCGAGCAGAAACTGATCGCGGGCGATACGCTATTCGCCGGAAGCATCGGCCGAACCGATCTGCCCGGCGGTTCGTTCGAGAAGATCATCCGCTCTTTACACGACAAACTGCTGGCCCTGCCGGATAACACGGTGGTCATCCCCGGCCACGGCCCACCGACTACCATCGGCGAAGAGCGCGAGAACAACCCATTCCTGAAGAACTAGGACGTGGCTCAAACATTTGGAAGGCGGGCAACCCGAGTTACAGAACTACATCGAAATAGCCTGAGATTGATCTGTATTGGCTAAGGGCCGGGGCGCCGTGGATCCAGCGTTCCCCGGCGCTTTACTTCCAAATTCCCTGGCCGCATATCGCCGTTTGCATGCGTCTGTGCATCTAGCGAAGTCCAACCTGCACTCGCTAAGCCTTCCGCCGCGCAAGGCGATCCACCAGAACCCTGAGCGTAGTCTGGGCTTCAGGACTCCACCAAGTGGCGCTGACCTGCTCAAGCTCGCGATCGAAAGATGCCGCGAAGAGCTCATACAGGTCGCCGCGAGCACGCCGCCTGGTTGCCTCCATCGCATCGACCGGCAACGCCAACAGCCCGCGGCTCCATTCGATCGCCCGACTCACCACCTGATCAAGCGGAACCACCTCGTCGACCAAACCGATGCGCGCAGCCTCCTCGGGAGCAATCAGAAGACCTCCGACGGCCAGTCTCTCGGCCTGATGCGCACCGATCAACCGCCTCAGTCCAGTAAAAACCACCGGCGGCAACGGTAGCCCCACCTGCACTTCGTTCAATCCCAACTTCCAATCGCCACGCGCGGCGATCCTGCAGTCACAAAAGATTGGAAGCACAGTTCCGCCGGCGGTGGCGTGGCCAGTGATGGCGGCGGCGATCGGAACAGGAGAAAGGGCAAGCGCCCGAAGCAGAGCATAAAATTCGCGCCACAGAGCAGCCATGGTCGGACGATCAAGAGTCAACAACAACGGAACATCGAGGCCAGCAGAGAATTTACCAGCCCTACCGGACAGCACCAGCGCGCGGGCACCATCCTGTGGCGCAGATTCGACTGCCTGCCTCAGCGCAACGATGAACTCCGGCGAGAGCGCATTCGCGGGCGGACGATTGAGCTGCAATTCGCGGACAGCCCCGTGATCGATCGTCAAGACCATGCCAATGGCGTCCTTCCCAACTTTGGATTCGCCTGCGGAGGATTAGTTTCTGAGGCATCCAACTTTCTGTTTATCTATTTGGGCCATGTGCGGAGTATAAGCGCATAGGAGCGTAAAGCTGAATCCGACTTTTGCACACAACGATTCTTTCGCAACAGACAATCTGTGTCTAGTGAGGCGATGTGTTTCAGGGGATCAATCGATCAGCGAAGTTCCCTCTTCCAGACCGCTAAGGCCGGCGATCCCAAGGCCAACAGACCCAGTGTCGCCGGTTGCGAAGCGGAAAACAAAGCGGCTGCCGCCGATTGTTCATCTTCGATCCTCTCATCGGCATCGCTGTTCGTCCGGCCTGCGATGATAGGTTTATTCGCGATGGTCTCGTAAGCATAACCGGTTAGCGTCGCCTTGACGAAAGCGGCACCCGAGACGTGAACGCTAAGCCGCGCCCATCCGAAGTGAGTCTTGCCTTTGATCTGGAACTTCAACCCGAGGTAGTGGTTGTTGACGTTCAGCCATCGCCCGATAGTGCCTTGGCCACTTTCGGAGCTGGCCATGAATTTACCCCGGAAGGGCTGGTTCGGTCCGATCACTGCCCCACGCGTTAGCGCAGAAGCGTACGGAATACTCAGAAATCCCGGTGCTCCCTCAACTCCATTTCCTCCGGCTGGAATTGCGGAGAGGGCATCCACGCAGAAGTCGGTATTGCACTGGTGGGTGTTTACCAAAGTAAGATCGGCGACTTTATCGTGGTTGAGATCGATGTTGTAGTGGCCGTTCTTCCCCACGACGTGGCGGACAGGAGTGTAAATGATCCGCGCCGCAGCTGGTTGCGTTAACGCCAGCACGCCCGCGCCTGCGGCGCTCGCAGCGAGCGCGTACATGTTGAGCCGTTGTCGGGTCGAGGGGAAAACAGATTTGACGGAGGCTTTCATAGGCAGGGCTCCGAAGACTGATAGGCTCGCAATATCGGCCACCGGAATTCTGTGCTCGCTGGGGCGGAGGTGTCAATAGGGGATGGCCACAATTTAACAATCATTTTACAAACGTCTAGGCGCTCAAGAGATCCAACACCCGCGCAATCCCCAGGCGAAAACTCTTAGGCGGCGTAATCAGACTAACGATCAAGTGGCCATCGTTGGGAAAATCATAAAAATGCCCAGGGTGAACCAGCACGGATTGCTTTCGCAAGATTTCAATCGCCAGGTCTTCGTCCGATTGCGTCACCGGAACCCGTAAAATTGCGTACCATCCGCCTTCAACCCGCAGACGGCGACAGGTTTTCTGCTTGCCCAATCCGCGGTCAAGTTCTCCCAAGTTCGCCCGCACCCGATCCAAGAGCAATGACTGAATGGACTGCCGCTGCTCCAGCAGTACCGGCGCAGCCAGCTGAATCGGCGCATTCACGGAGAGATAGGTGTCCGCAATCACCTCCAGCCGTGCCAGGGCCGCGGACACTTGTTCGCCGGGACCACTCGTCACGATCCATGCCAACTTCATCTGCGGCAGCGCGGCAATTTTCGACAGTCCACTCAGCGTAAACGTCAGCACCACACGGTTGATGGCGAATGTGGGCCGCACCGCGCCGTCGTGAGCGTAGTCGAGAAAGACTTCATCGACAATGAGCGCCAGATCGTATTCGCGGCAGAAATTGTTGAGCGCCCTTCGCTCTTCGTCAGTTACGAACGATCCCGTGGGATTATTAGGATGCACGACTACGACCGCCCGGGTGCGATGGTTGACCGCCTTGTATAAAGATGGAAAATCGATCTGCCAGCCGTGATCGTAGAGCAGCGGATACGGCACCAGCTTCACATCGTGCAAGTCCGCGAGGAACTCAAATAGCGGATAGCTGGGCTTGGGCACCAGGATTTCATCTTCCGCATTGCACAGCAGACGCAAGACGTAAGAATAACCCTCGCTGGTGCTGGTGGTGAGCACGATCGCATCAGGATCGATTTCGTCATGCTGCTCGCGATAATACGCAGCCACAGCCTCGCGCGCCCCGCGCAAACCCTTAGGCTGCGGATCGTAATCCATAGCCTGCGGACTTCCCAGCGCCTGCAGGATGGTTTCCGCGTCATAGTGCAACTCAGCCCGCGTCGGGTTCGAAATCGTCAGGTCCAGCACTTCCCTGCCCGCAGCCTGCGACTCCCGCTGCACTTCAGTAAAGCGGTTAGGCGTGAGCTTCCAGTCGGTGCGCCGGGAAAACATAAGAAAAGAAACACAGCCGTAACCTATGCAGCCGATCCCTGGTCCTCAGGCTAATTGATCCCCAGGCTAAATCCCACTCATTGTTGGCAGAGACTACTCCCACGCCGCTGGAACATTCACGTACGAACGGTCGAGGGCGGCGACGGACGCGCAGCCGAGCAGCCTCAGGGTGCGATCGAGATCAGTTCGTAAAATTTCGATGGCACGCGTCACTCCGGCTTCGCCGGCTGCGGCCAACCCATAAGCATAGGCGCGCCCACACAGAACCGCGCGTGCGCCCAGGCAGATAGCTTTGACGATGTCCGTGCCGCGACGTACACCTCCGTCCATCAGCACCTCGATTTGACCGTTCACCGCTTTTACTACTTCGGGCAAGGCCCGCACTGACGCGGGAAGGCCATCGAGTTGCCGACCACCATGATTGGAAACCGAAATGGCTGCGGCGCCTTGGTCGACGGCGCGACGAGCGTCGTCGCCGGTAAGGACGCCCTTAACCACGATTGGACCTTTCCAGTGCTCGCGAATCCAACTCAAGTCCGCCCAGGTGACGGCCGCGGCCGCCAAGGCTGCATTGATATCGACCAGCGGCATCGGACCCTTTCCTGGAATGATGACATTGGGAAGGCCGGGCAAGCCCCCATCGCGCAGATAGTCCATCAGCCATCCGGGATGCTTTAACATTTCTGGAATGTACGGAATCTTCTCGAGTACCGTGCCGCTGATCAATTCTTTCATACCATTGCGAAAATCGCGCTCGCGAATTCCGGAAACCGCCGTGTCGATCGTGACCACCAACGCGGAGAATTCAGCAGCCCGCGCTCTTTCGATTGCTGCCTCAGCCGCCCCGCGTCCGCCCATCAGATAAAGCTGGTAGAAAACGGGACCGCTGGAACCCGCCTTCACATCTTCCAGCTTATGCCCCGAAATGGTAGAGAGAATATAAGCCGTGCCGGCCGCCCCGGCCGCGCGTGCGGCCGCAACCTCGCCGCCTGGATGCATGAGGCGGCTATACCCGACGGGAGCAAGCAGGAATGGAAGGGAAAGATCAAAGCCCAAAACGCGTGTGCCTAAATCGCAATGTGCGAGCGCCACCGCATGACGTGGACGGAATGTGACGTCCTGAAATGCGCGGCAGTTCTCACGTAGCGTCACCTCGCCTTCGGCGCCGCCGTCCAGATAGTCGAAAACCGCCTTCGGCACCCGTCGACGGGCCATCGGCCGAAAGTCCTCGATGCAAACTACGCGGGGAGATGCAACAGCACGCGCTCCAGTCATTTGCGATTCCAAGGTTCGTAACGTTTCAAAACAGTAGATAGTATCACTTGGGAAAACCACCGGAACGAAAACCTAAAACTTGCAAGAGGCTATATGTCGATCCGCTTGTCAGTATGCCGCTTTACATACCAGCATGGAAGGTAGCCAAAATGCGGAAATAGGGAGCGAACGCATACCTGGTTTTCCGGTTGGGCAAAATCGTATTCGGTTCTGCCGTTCTTTTCGTGTATCGCATAATAGGGCTGGATGGTCACGGTAGAAAACGGATCGCGGCTTTTGGGAATTTTGTAGCGGACCGAGAGATAGTCTCCCAAATAGGTGATGAGTGCCAATAAAAACACAGCACCAACAATGCGAAGAAATATTATTTTCAACCTTTTCGTTCTCTAAACTCGAAGGGGTAACGAACTCGCAAGTCCCGAGGCACAGTGCAGGACGCTTTCTAACATCTTGCCAAAGGACCGTGTTTTTAGCCTCTATGCAAACGCCGGTCCTCGGTTGGGTACTGGCGTCATCCAAGCTTCGGACAAAAACTTAAATGTGCGCTCTCAGGGGCTGAAGCCTCACCTCAATGATTATCCGCAGTGGCACGACTGGCAGCCATGCCCTCCCGAAACGCTTGTGACCTCTAGCTCCCCGGTACCGGCGCTGGCGGCGCGCCACCCGCCAACTCAGCTTGATTGAAGACCGCGTTTGCTCCGATGTGCGCTGGCTGGGGGGCCAGCATCTGCTCCTTACGGTAGACCAAGTTGCTGGCGTTGAAAGTCGCGATTTCGAAGCCGTGGCCGTGGGTAATCGCATCCGTGGGACAAGCCTCGACGCAGTAGCCGCAGAAAATACATCGATTGTAGTCGATGTTATAGACCTTGGCGTAACGCTCCGCCCCGCTTACTCGATGCTCGTCCGTATTCTCCGCCGCCTCGATATAAATGCAGTTCGAGGGACAGGCGGCGGCGCACAGGAAACAGGCTACGCACTTTTCCAATCCGTTTTCATCGCGTTGCAGAACGTGCACGCCGCGAAAACGCTCCTGGAACTTGGCGCCGCGCAGCGGACCCGGCCCATCGGGATAGTTCTCCACCTGCGTGGGCTGAAACATCTCCATGAAGGTGATGCTCATGCCCTTGGCAATGGCCGCAATGTTCTCGAGAATCGGCATACTCAACTAGTATAGCGGAAGCATTGGATGGGCCGCACGATGAAGCAGCGAACGGGCCATGGATGCGGCGGAAGGCTGACCTTGCAGCGCGGTGAACAAGACAGGCGCGAAATCACGATCACGAAAAGGCCCGGCTCAGGAGGAGATCCGCGGACCGGGCCTCAGTTATGGAACCGCAGCCAAATTGTATCGAATGTGGCTCATTACGTCGAGTACGTTTATAGACAAAGTATTTTCATAACCTCCCCTGCTCTGACCCACGTAGGCCCGGACGCCTCGTCCGGGCAGCCGAGCAAAGCTCGGCAGGGGGCATGGCGTTCCGCAGTGCCCGGCTTGGACGAGCGAGTCGCCCAGCTCGACACTTACTTTTGGCTGCTGGTATTTAGATCTGCGTAATGGCTGAAGCTGGCGAGTGCGACCTGATCGCTGCCGGGAATATAAAAACCAAACTTCCCTGCGGCCAGGTTAGCCCCGGGCGAGTTCCACTTGTCTAGAATCACCCAAGCATCCCCCTCTTTCACTTGGTGAATGATCTCGCTGGGTGTCACGCGAATCTGCATAAAGCGAAAACTCTTCTTTTCGCTCTTGTGAGGAACTTTGAATTCGTCCGACTTCTGCCCGTTGTGCACGACCGTGCGGTAGAAATTGTTTTCGTCCATCTGAAACAGAAGGTAGTTGTTAGCGTCGAGATAGTTCGCGACCCATTGCAGGCGGTGACCTTTTTGCAGCATCGCGGAAAAGGCGAAGGTTCCGGACGTCGGGGAAACGCCGTACAGCACGAAGTCTCCGCCTTTGCGGACAAAGCCATTCTTGTCGGGTTTCCAGCCCGCAGGGTCGTCCCACTTGGACATTCCGCCAGGAGCAAGAGGCAAATCCAGGCTCTTCGATTGGCCGGCCACGACTTCAACGGTAGAATTGCGAGTCAGATTGTCGGCTACGCGTGCGGTGAGGGAGTACGTGCCGGGCGGCAGACTCAATGGAGTGCCACTCGTCACCCTGACGGGTGTTTCTCCCGCCCTGGCTAAATTAACTACGGCGTCGGCGGGTGAAAAGGTAATACGCAATTCGCCCGTGCTCGCTTCTAAAGCTGCATCAGCGGCGGTCAGCGCAACATTTGGGCCAGCGACGAAGTGCTTTTGAATCCGCTTCGAAACAAAGTGATCCTTGCGCAGTTCCACGACGTGGTCGCCGGGGTTGATGGTCGCGACGTTGAAAGTTCCGTCCGGCTGTACTGTTCCGACCTGCGCCTGATCAATCAGGACTTGCGCACCCGGTGTTCCGCCCTGAATGGCAAGCGATGCCAGATGTGGGACCGCCTGCAGACTGAAGGTCAGTTTGTTCTGCTCCCCTTTGCGGACGCGGACCTTTTGCGGCGGAACATCCTGAAAGCCTGCTTTGCTGACCGTGACCGAGTAATCTTTCGGCTCGAGATTGGGAATCCGCAATTGGCCACCTTGCGTAGTTCCCTTCTGCAATTGGCCATTGAGGGAAACTCGCACCTTGTCCTCGCCAGTCATGACGACCAGAGTTCCTATATTCTGGCCCGACTCGAGGAACGCGGCCAGGGATGGTGTGGGCGCCACATCCAGATCCAGTTTGTATTGATCCTGGCCATGGGTCAGGACGAGTTCATGCGTACCGGCGGAGACCTGGGGGAGTTCCCATCCATCAGGACCCATCCCGGCGGATGCCTGGCCGTCGAGGCTGAGCTTGGCTGCGGGATCGCTGCAGTAGACATGAACCTGGCTGCCGAGATTGCTGACCACCACAGCCAAAAGACCGTTGGCAACGATCGGTCCCTTGACCGCTGGCAAAGCGCCCGCGTCACTGGAAAAGCTAAACAATGCGTTTCCCTGCTTGCCCTCAAACTTCAATTTGTGTTCGCCCGGGGTTAGCTTATCGAGTGTCCACTGCGCGCCTTCAAGACCGACGGCGGGTTGGTCGTCAAATGAGACGTTTCCCGCGCCCGTGTCAGAGGACAGTTTCACAACCGGCACAGCCGGATCCAGAGTTAAGTCGATTGGGCCGGGAGAGCCAGCTTTGCTGGAAATCGAGCTGGTTTTTGTTTGGTAGCCATCTAATCTAGCCTCGATTTCATAGCTTCCCTCAGGCAAATCAATTTGCAGATCAGAAGTGCCCCGAACCTCGTGATTAATCCGAATCGTCGCTCCCGGAGGCGTGGTGTGTACGGTGAACCGCGCGACCGCCGACGCCGGTCCCGGGTTCGCCGAATGCCGGTGTCTTACAAGAAAAAATGCGACCAAGAGCATAGCGGCGATACCGGCTGCGAGCAGTCCGTGCCGCAGCTGCAACGGTCCGTTGGGCCGGGTCGGACTTGTCCCAGGAGAAACTTGCCGATCACTTGGGGGCGGAGTTTTGAGCTCAGGCGGCTGAGGAGCAGGCGCAGCTAGCGTAACAGGCGCTGCGGCGACGAGCGGTGTAGACACAGGATCATCGATTTTCGCGGCAGATACAGGTGGAGTATCCATGGTCACGGGGGAATAAATGGATGCCGTTGCTTCGTTTCCCGCAGAAGACGCAATCGCAGCCGCTCCGGCTTGTTGCTTCTGCGCTTTCTCTGGTTCATTACTTTGACTCAGGGCCCTCCCTCGAATCGTAGCCAGGTTCATCCGTTTGAGCAGACCATTCCCCACCGCGAGAACTTCTTCGTCATCCAGATACTTGCCTGCGAGTAGTTGAACGCGCCCGCCGAAAACCTGCTTGGCCGATGGATCGACGATGGTCTCGACTTCGCGTTCCATCCGTCGCAGCTCCTCCAGGTCTCGGCGGCGCATCTGAAGTCGCTGGGACTGGATCTCTCGTTGCACGGTTTCCTGAATCTGAGTCAGACGCAGCTCGCGCGGATACGCAGCCAGCGCTTCTTCAATGCGAGACAACGCACCAGCCAAATCGCCCGCGGCCTGCAGTTTGCGCGCCTGGGAGAGGCATGAGCTGACGATCTGTTCGCGCTTCTGGTCCAGAATCAGGGTGCGGACAGTCTTGGAAAGCGGATGGCTCGGATTCAAGTCGAGCGCTTGTTGAGCCAACCGGTCTGCTTCTTGCCAATCGCTCTCAGCCACTAGACGAGCCTGCTCTACTAAAGCATTCGAGAACACCGCCCGAGTCAGCGAATTGTGTTCGTCCAGTTCATAAGCTTCTCTGAGTAACTTGATTCCATCGGCAAAGCGGTTTTGACTGCACATCTCCTGGCCTTCCGTCATCAAGCGATGCGCTTCGGTGGCGCGTTGCAGTCCGTCATTCGCGAGTTTTTCAAGCTCTGCCAGTTCCGGATCGTTGGGAAACTCGGCGGCAGCCTGCTCCAGAAGGCCCAGCGCACGCCCGTAGTCGGTGGAATGCAGGCAGGCATCGATCTGCTCGACCACCCGGGTTTTCGCTTCGATGCGGGATTGCTGATCACGCCGTTTCTGCAGCCGCTCGACTTCGAACTTCAGACCGGGATACTGGCTGTAGATCGTACGCAGGATTTCCCAATCATTGAGAGCATCGCCGAACGCACCTTCTTCCTCATGATGGTGCGCCCGGGCAACGATCGAGTTCACTAGATCACGTTTGTCCTTTACCAGCCGCAGGGCCCGTTGGAAGTGGGTTTCATCAGGATGCAAATGAAGCGCCTCTTGAAGAATGTTCACGCGCTTATCGAGGTCCGGTTCCGCTTCGACTTGACGGTCCACCGACGCCACAAACGAAGACAGTTCCTGCCTCTGCTGTTCTTCAATGTCGTATTTGAGCGCCTGAAAAATCGCGTTCGTCGGATACTTAGCCAGATACGTGTCACACGCCGCCAGCGCCTTGCCGAAATTGCGTTCCGACAATTGCTTGCGCGCCTCGGCGTAGGCCGTGTTCATGGCATCGTGCTCGGAGCGTACCTCGTTGTAAAAGCTCTGATAAGTGGTGCTGCCCTCAGGGCTCGAAATATCAGGAGCCCGCCGGTCCAACTCCAAAACCACGGCCAGCTTGCTGAGAGCGCTGCTGACGTCCCCTTTTTGCCAGGCATCCATGGCCGCGCGATGGATCTGCGTCTTCTCCTGGCGCAGCTTGTTGTACTCTTGTTCCTGGCGATCGACTTCCGCAATCAGTTGAAGCGCCCGGGCCTCCTTCGGTCGGATCTGTAAAACGTTCTGCAAGGCTTCGCGAGCGTGAGGATACGCGTGATTATCGGTGTGCTGCCGTGCCAGACGATACCAGTTGTCAATCTGTTTTTCGCTGCGCCGGCTTTCGATTTTGCCCTTCATGGAAAGCGCAGCCACATTGTCCGGCTCCATCTCCAGAATCTCCTGAAGCTTTTGCAGGGCGAGCGGATCTTCTTCTTCCTCAAAGCGTGCCTTCGCCGCATCCATTAACTGGGTGATGGTTCTTCGCCGGACTGTTGTGTCCAACTGATGGCGCAGAGAAATGATCGAGGAGTCGATATGACCTTCGGCCTCCAACTCTCCCAGGATTTCCGCGGCAAACTGATAATCTCCAGTTTCCAGCGCCTTGGTGGCACGTTCCAGCCGAGGCCTGGTGCGCGATGCATCGAAAAATTCGATGGGTTCATTGCGCAACGCTTTGTTAAGAGAATCGCTAAACTCGCGGGCGCTGGAGAAACGGTGCCATGGCTGCTTCGCCATCCCTTTATGCACCACGCGCCCGATCGACTGGCTCACGGCCGGGTTGATGTCGGAAGCCGGAGGCGGAATTTGGCGGCGGATCGCATCGACAATCTCGTCGGCGCGGGCGCGCTGGAACGGGTGCCGTCCGGTAAGGGCTTCGTAGGCGACAACACTCAGCGAGAAAATGTCAGATAGCGCTGACAGCGCCTTCATCTCAATCTGCTCGGGCGACATGTAGAGCAACGTCCCCTTCTGCGCCCGAGTAGAATGCGTGTCGGTCATGCGGGCCACACCGAAGTCGATGATCTTGACCGAATCGTCCTCCATCACGAAAATGTTGCTGGGCTTGAGGTCGCGGTGTACCAGTCCTCGCTCATGCGCGGCCTGCAGTCCGCGGCACGCCTGGGAAAAAATCCCAACCGTCCGCTCGACCGTCAACCGATGGCTGGCCTTGCGAATGAACGTCTCAAGGGTTGCGCCGGGCAGAAGCGGCATCACGAAGTACGGCTTCTTCTTCCCTTCTTCCTCGAACTCGCCAATGTCGAAAATCTCAATAATATTGGGATGGCTCATGGAGGCGAGCACATCGCATTCCTTGTAAAACAACTGCAGCGAAGCAGGATCGGGAATATCGAGAATGGTCTTAACTGCCACCTCACGGCGAATGACGGAGTCGTAAGCCCGATAGACCAAACCCATGCCGCCCTGTCCGAGAACCTCCCGGACCTCATAGCGGCCAGCCAATTTTCGCGGTGTAACCGAACCTTCCATGGACCCCCACAGGCTAGGCCTAGCATCTTAATGCTTTTCGCGAAAAAATGGAGCCAGGTTCTGCAAGAATGTGATGTTTGCCGCTGTTTGTGGAACCGTAGCAACGTGTGGGGACGGGTGACTCGCCCGTCCAGTCGCCCAAGGCGATACCCACGTAGCCCCGGACGCCTCGTCCGGGGCCACGGCTCAGGCTTTGTCTCAGAGCGTAGGTCCAGAACGCAACGGCTCGGCCAAACTCTCCATGAGTCGCGAAAACCCCGGAAAGTCGAGCGATTGCGGACCGTCCGAGAGGGCACGTTCCGGACAGGGATGCACCTCAACCATGAGTCCATCTGCACCAAGTGCCGCAGCCGCGCGAGACATGGGGGCAATCAGGCTGGGACGCCCGGTTCCGTGCGACGGATCGGCGATCACCGGCAAATGAGTTAGCTCCCGGGCCAGCGCAATCGACGCTAGATCCAGCGTGTTACGAGTCTCCGTCTCAAACGTCTTGATGCCGCGTTCGCACAACACCACGTTCGGGTTTCCGCCCGCTACGAGATATTCAGCCGCGAGCAGCCACTCTTTAACGCTAGCAGAGGGGCCACGCTTCAAAAGCACCGGCTTCTCTACTTTTGCCAGGCGACGAAGCAGCGCGAAATTTTGCATGTTGCGCGCTCCCACTTGCAACAGATCAGCATGTTCGCAAATTACATCCACATCCTCCGTGCTCATAACCTCAGTGACCACCGGGAGCCCAGTTTCTTCCCGCGCTTCACTCAGCAACCGCAGCGCTTCCACCCCGAGCCCTTGGAATTCGTAAGGCGATGTCCGCGGTTTATAGGCACCGCCTCGGAGCAACCGAGCTCCGCCGGCCTTCACCGCTCGCGCGGTCGAAAACAGTTGCTCGCGCGATTCGACCGAGCATGGGCCGGCAATTACAACGAAGCTTCCGTCTCCGATCTGCACCCCACCGACGTCAACCACGCTGCGATGCGGTTTCACCTGGCGGCTTACCAGCTTGAAGGGCTGCGCGATCGGAACCACGCCGTCCACACCAGGTGCCGCCGCCAACGCCTCAAGCTCGTGTCGGCGCCCGCTACTGCCGACCGCAGCCACGATAGTGCGTTCTTCCCCACGCGTGACGTGAGCCTGATATCCTGCCTCCTTCACGCGGTCAATAACGTGTTGAATCTCCGCATCGGTAGCGCGCTCCCGCATGTTGATGATCATGACTGCATTCTCCCCCGTCGACGAGCAGACGTCCGGTTGCTACACGCCCCACAGCCACTGATCGGAATCATCGTGAAGCGTGCGGTCAGCGCCGCTGAGCCAGTCTTCTCGCGTAGGACTACACACGTCGATCGCCAACACGTCTTCCAGCACCTCGGAGGAATGCTCCAGACCGGGCGTAATGGTCAGCATTTGGTTAGGCCGCAACATGACGTCGCCGGTCGTGAAATGAAACTGCCAACACCCTTTCAGCAGAATGATGACTTCCTCATTCTCATGGCGATGGGCTCGAGTGGACGACCCCTTAGCGACCTCAAGCCGAGCCACACTCATCTTCTCTCCCTGCGCGACGGTGCGACGGTAGAGTTCAGTTACAGCCTCCGGTTGCATCGAATTCCAGTCGTATACATGCATAGGTTTAACCTCTTTTCACCGGTCAGTCCGAGCCGCTCGTCACAAACTCGGCCGGCTGTGCTTTCTTCTCTGGAGTTCCCTCAGGCGTGATCCGCACCGGATCCAGGAAAGACATGTGCTCGCGCAATTCGGCTCCCACTCGCTCGATAGGATGGGTTTGTTCGCTCTTGCGCGTTGCGTTGAACCACGGTCGCCCAGCTTCATTTTCAGCGATCCACTTGCGAGCGTATTCTCCGCGCTGAATCTCGCCTAGCATGCGGCGCATGGTGTTTCGCGTTTCGTCGGTGATCAACTGCGGACCACCGGTGTAATCTCCGTGCTCGGCCGTATCGCTGATGGAATACCGCATGTAGTTCAGGCCGCCGCGGTACATCAGGTCCACAATCAGCTTCAGCTCATGCATGCACTCGAAGTACGCGATCTCAGGCTGGTATCCAGCTTCGACGAGGGTTTCAAAGCCGGCCTTGACGAGCGCGCTGACGCCGCCGCAGAGAACAGCCTGCTCGCCGAAAAGGTCGGTTTCGGTTTCTTCGCCGAAGGTGGTCTCGATGACGCCGGCTCGTGTGCTGCCCAGCGCCTTCGCGTAGGAAAGAGCGAGGGCCTTGGCCGAACCGCTGGCATCCTGGTACACGGCCAGCAACGCCGGCGTTCCACCGCCGTCGACGAATACTTCACGCACGCGGTGGCCGGGAGACTTTGGCGCAATCATGATCACATCCACATCAGCCGGCGGCTGGATGGTTGCGAAATGAATGTTAAAACCGTGCGCGAAGAACAGAGTCTTTTTCGCTGTGAGGTGAGGAGCGACCGCGTCAAGGTACAGCGCCGGCTGCGCTGTGTCGGGAGCCAGGAACACAATGACATCTGCCCAAGCCGCACCTTCCGAAGGTGAGAGTACACGCAGGCCCTCAGCTTCAGCGCGGGCGCGTGATTTGCTGGTTTCGTGCAGCGCGACTACGACCTGAACTCCACTGTCGCGAAGATTCAGCGCGTGCGCATGGCCCTGTGAACCGTAACCAATCACCGCGACTCTCTTGCCCCGAATGAGTGCCAGGTCCGCATCGTTGTCGTAATACATGTTCGCCATTATCTCTTCTCCTTTTTATTTGGTTGGATCGCGATGGGCCCAGTATTCCTGGCTCAATCGACCAGTTATTGACAGCAGCGGCCGTCCTCATCCGACGGAGTACGATCCGCACTTCCTGTGGCGTGAACAGATGGCTCCAGAACTTTCAGAAGCCGCGCCACGAGCCGCTCACGGCCTCCAATCATGTGCAATCCGCTCTCACGCTGATGTTCTTCCAAGGTTTTCTCTAACTTCTGTTTCAGGTTTTCCATACTTATCTCCACAAATAAATTGTTAAACCGAATACGACACGGATTCGTCCTCCAATGAATCGTCCTGCCCAGACACGCCCGTCGAAGCCTCGGGTCGTGGCCCGCGAGTCATCGCCACGCGCCCGGTTCGCGCCATTTCAAGAATTCCGAAGCCGCGGAGTATCTCAACCAGGCCGTCGATCTTGTCCTCGGTACCGGTGGTCTCGATCACCAAAGACTCGCTGTTGACGTCCACGATACGGGCGCGAAACACATGCGCCAGTTGCATGATCTCCGCCCGTGTTTCCGGGGTGGCCGCTACCTTGATCATGGCCAGATCGCGAAACACCGACGGAGTCGCGGTCACGTTTTCAACACGCTGCACGTGCACCAGCTTGTACAGATTGGCTTCAATCCGCAAGGCGCCAGCTTCATCGGTATCAACCACGATGGTCATACGCGAGACTCCAGGCTTTTCCGTGTGCCCGACCGTCAGCGACTCGATGTTGAAACCGCGCCGCCGAAAAAGCGATGCCACCCGGTTCAGAACTCCGGGCTTGTTCTCCACCTGCACCACCAGCGTCATCAGCATGTTTCCTCACAAGTCTTGCGCAGTTTCAACCAACGGACTGGGACGGCGAATCATCGCGTGAAGGTCAGCCCCCGCCGGTACCATCGGGAAGACCGAGTCCTCCTGCTCCACGCAGAAATTGATAACGTACGTACTGCGATGCTCACGCGCCTCACGAATCGCAGGCACAACCTCCGCGCGTTTCTGAACCGCGACTCCACCCAAGTCAAAAGCCTCGGCAAGCTTCACAAAGTCGGGGCTGTACAACGGAGTAGCTTTGTAGCGCCGTTCATAAAAGAATTCCTGCCACTGACGAACCATGCCCAGGTAACCGTTGTTGATGATGGCAACTTTGATCTCCAACTTCTCTTGCGAGACCGTGGCGAGTTCCGCCATTGTCATCTGAAAGCCGCCATCCCCGGCGACAACCCAAACTTCCGCGTCAGGCCGCGCGAACTTCGCGCCAATGGCGGCAGGCAGAGCGAAACCCATCGTGCCCAAGCCACCAGACGTGATCAGAGTCCGCGGCTTGTCGTGTTTGTAATACTGCGCTTCCCACATCTGGTGCTGCCCCACATCCGTAACCACAACCGCGTTCCCGCCTGTCTCACGCCACAGGTCATTCACTACGTGCGCAGCGTAAAGATGTCCATCATCGGGCAAGTTCTGTATGTCGCGCACCGCCGAGTCGCCCTTCAGTTCCTGAATTCGCGACAACCAGGGCTCCCGATTGCCGGCTTCCACGCGTGGCAGCAGTTCACACAGAACCTCACGCAGATCTCCGATCAACGCTACGTCAATCTTGACGTTCTTGTTAACTTCGGCCTGGTCGATTTCGATATGGATCTTCTTTGCCATGGGCGCATAGGTTTTGAGATTGCCGGTCACGCGATCATCGAAGCGCATGCCGAGCGCCAGCAGCAGATCCGCCTCCTGAATGGCCGTGTTAACCCAGGCCTCGCCGTGCATGCCCATCATCCCTAAATTCAGCGGATGGGAAGCGGGGAAAGAACCAATGCCAAGTAACGTCATTGCCACGGGAATCTGAGCGCGTTCGGCGAGCGCCCAGAGTTCCCGCATCGCGCGCGACAGCAGAACGCCGTGCCCCGCCAGGATCACAGGCCGCTTGGCACAGTTGATCAATTCGAGCGCATCGCCGTATTGAGGCGCAGCGGAGCTCGCTGCCAGACAACGATTGCGGTGCCGCGGTTCAGCCGCATCCCAATCGAACTCGCAACTCGCCTGCTGGGCATCTTTGGTGATATCGATCAGCACCGGCCCCGGCCGTCCCGACTTCGCCAACCAGAAAGCCTCCCGCATCGCAGCCGCGAGATCTTCCGCTCGCGTGACAAGGTAGTTATGTTTCGTAATCGGCAGCGTGATGCCAGTAATGTCCGTCTCCTGAAAAGCGTCGTAGCCGATCAGCTTACTGCCCACTTGCCCCGTGATGCAGACGATTGGCGACGAGTCCATCATCGCCGTCGCAATGCCCGTGACCAGATTGGTCGCACCGGGCCCGGAGGTGGCAATTGCGACTCCGACGCCGCCGCCGGCGCGAGCGTAACCATCGGCCATGTGCGCCGCACCTTGTTCATGCCGCACCAGCACATGGTGGATCTCCGGGTATTTACAAAGCGCATCGTAAGCAGGCAAAATCGCTCCACCCGGATACCCGAAAATGTGCTTGACCCCTTCCCGCTTAAGGCATTCCCAGATAATTTCTCCACCGGTTTTCTTCATGATCTCCATGACTTTCTTCCTTTGTGAACCTTCGTGTCCTTTGTGGTTGATGCAGCTCAAATGCTAGAACCACAAAGGACACGAAGATTCACAAAGGAAAACCTCCCTCAATTCGTAATTGCACCCAACGCCGCCGACGAAACCTGCCGCGCGTACTTCGCCATCACTCCGGTCCGGTAGCGTGCTTCCGGCTGCTGCCAGGACGCGAGCCGTTTCCGGATCTCTCCGTCAGAAAGCTCCACGCGAAGTTCACGCCGGCCGATGTCAAAGACGATGAGATCCCCATCGCGAACAGCAGCAATGGGACCGCCGCATGCTGCCTCCGGAGCGACGTGGCCGGCCATCAATCCATGCGTGGCTCCGGAAAAACGTCCGTCGGTAAGCAACGCCACGGAATCGCCAAGACCGGCGCCGACCAGCGCGGCGGTCACGCCCAACATCTCCCGCATCCCAGGTCCTCCGCGCGGACCTTCGTAGCGAATAACCAACACATCGCCAGATCGAATTCGCCCTTGTTGCACGGCCGCGAACGCAGATTCTTCACTGTCGAAAACGCGTGCCGGTCCGCGATGATGAACCTGCTGGTGCCCTGCCACCTTGACGACGCATCCCTCAGGAGCAAGATTGCCTTTCAGGATCACCAGACCACCGGTCGGCTTAAGTGGATGACTAAGCGGCCGCACCACTTCTTGGGTCGCAGCCTCGCTCGCACCTTGCGCTTCTTCCGCAATGCTTTTGCCGCTAACGGTGAGCGCGCCTCCGTGCAACAGTCCTGCCTGATCAAGCCGCTTCGCGACCAAACCGGTACCGCCCGCTTTATAGAGATCCGTAGCGACGAACCTTCCCCCAGGCTTAAGATCGGCCAGCAAGGGCACTCGCTCCGAAACCCGGTCGAAATCATCGATAGAAAGCGCCACCCCTGCCTCGAACGCAATGGCCAGCAAATGCAACACTGCATTCGTTGACCCACCGGTCGCCGCCACGCTGGCAATCGCGTTCTCAAAAGCATCGTGGGTCAGAATCTGTCGCGGCCGAAGATCGCGCTTTAGCAGGTCCATCACGATAGAGCCCGCAGCCTGCGCAACCTCTGGTTTCCTTGTATCCAGCGCCGGCACACTGGCGCTGCCCATCGGTGAAAGCCCGAGAAACTCACAGACCATCGCCATCGTGTTCGCAGTAAACTGACCGCCGCATGCACCCGCTCCCGGACAGGCGCTGTTCTCCATGGCCAGCAGATCCGCATCACTTATCCGATTCTGCGCATGGGCACCTACGGCTTCGAACACGTCCTGAATGGTGACCGCCTTTCCGTGGAAGTTGCCGGGCGCAATCGACCCTCCATAGAGCACCAGCCCAGGAAGATTCAGCCGCGCCAGCGCCATGATGGCTCCTGGGATGGTTTTGTCGCATCCCACGAGCGCCACGATGCCGTCGAATTGATTGCCCCGTGCCACCAACTCAATCGAGTCGGCAATCACTTCGCGGCTGACCAGGGACGTACGCATGCCTTCAGTCCCCATCGTGATCCCGTCGGAGATCGAAACCGTATTGAACTCCATGGGCGTTCCCCCAGCCGAACGAATGCCCTGCTTAACCGACGCTGCCAGCTCGCGCAGGTGATGGTTGCAAGGACCAATTTCAATCCAAGTATTGGCCACACCAATCAGGGGCCGCCGCAAATCCTCGTCGGTAAATCCCACAGCTTTCAACATGGCGCGGGCGGGCGCGCGACTTGGCCCTTGCGTAAGCGCGGCGCTGTTGAGTTTCGTTTCGTTCATCAACGTTCCCATCTTTTTGTGTCGTAGCCGTCCCCTCGGTTGTCATCCCGAGCAAAGCGAGGATCTGCAGTCCTTACTCAGGAAACACTCTGCACAAAAAACTTGAGGCCATCATCTTTTTGGATGATGGCCTCTGGTTTGAATCTTTTCTGGGCTACATCATCCGCTGGCTCCGGGTGTTACAGCTACACCCGTGATAATAAGGACCAGCAGAATCAGTACCCGAAACAACTCCGCCCGAAACCGGAACTCCGGCGTCCACGACAACAAGGCTTGGGCAGAAATTTTCATTCTAATAGCTTACTCGTTTGGCATTTTGGGTTCCAAATACCATCGCATCTTTTTGGAAAGCTGTCAACGACTCTTTGCGCAAAGGGTGCGTCGATCTGAATATGTCCCTCGGCAACTCTGCCGCGAGCGCATGACGAAATGGATACTAAAAATCAATGTTCAAATCAAAGGATGTTGGACTCCAGCCCGGCGATGAATTGGATTCCGGGAATCACTTTGCCGACAAGATTCTTATTGTTGGTTAGAAATAAATCCGTGCCTGCGCTCGCTGCGCAGGCGAGATGAATGGCGTCCGCGGGGGGTATTTTCAGCGAACCCTTAATTTGTCCGAAGATATCAGCCGTTTTGGCAGCGAAAGGAATTACCTCGGAAACCGAGTCTTCCAATGCTGCCTTCACCTCTTGGATGCGTTCTTTACTGGCTCCCCTTTTGTAGGCGCCCGCGAATATTTCCCCTAAGGCCAAAGCTCCAGTAATAAGTTGGTCATTGCGCTCTTGCATTCGTGACCAGACCGCATCCACCCTCTTCCCAAACTGGGGATTCTCTTCGAGCCAGTAGATGAAGAGCATCGTGTCCCAGTAGACTCGGCTCACCGGTCTTTCCCTGGGCCATAGAAATTCGCGCGTTCGTTGCGGAGGTAGTTCTCGCCCCCACCCAACTCGGCGAAAACATCCTTGAGTGCGCCCCGGAGCCGGTTCCAAGCATCCTGGCGATCTGCTCCTTTGTTGTCTCGCTCTTTGTCGACGAACTCATAGGTATACGTCACGGTCGTGCTCCGGCCCGACGGCGGGCCAGTTCTAGAGACCAACCGGAGACCGTTTTCTCTCAGAAACTTTCGTGATTCGAGTGCAGCGCAGACCAATGGCACGCGATTCCCCAGCCGAAGGGCCTTGTGGACGGCACCGACATTCACTGAGACGGTCCTTTCGCGACGGCGTCGAGCAGGTGAAATATGGCTCTCAACGGCATGTTGCCTAACCGCATCCGATGGCTTAATCATGCTTGCGTTTTCCATGTTTTGCCTATAATGAATGCTATTCTTGCTTATTCATGCGTAAATGTCAAGAGCAAATCTCTCCAGGCGAATTTCGGGCGAATCCAAGATGATTGCAAATCCTCAAATTAGCTAGTTTGACTTTCCTGGGGATTGGACCTACGCTTGGAGTTAGTTCTTTGACTACGGCCTATCCCACGAGTGGGGGCGTCACGGCTTCGACGGAGATGCTTGCGGCCAAGAGGCATGCCGGGGTGCACACACCCGTAATCGCGTGCAAAATGATAATTGCCAATCAACAAATGGCATACGCAGCCTAATTAATTAGGCAGCCGCTTTCCACCGCTTTGCCTTCGGGCGGTGAGCGAGCGTCACACAGAGGGCTGCTCTTCCCCGTTACGTCTGGGCGGGGAGGTTAAGATCTCAGGCTAGCGGCTGGCGTTTCTTGTCCGTTCTGAGCGGCAACCGCGAACGTCCTGAGGTAATGCTCAGGGCATGAACGCGAATAAGCATGTAGTCTCTTGACCAGTAACATTTTCGGACGCGGGTTCGACTCCCGCCGCCTCCACCAATATAAACTACTGATAATAAGATAGTTATAAAATGATAGAAAAAATCGTACAATAAACGTACAATGGATTCGGCAAAGGTGCTGATTCCATGCTCTCGGTTTACTCCCGCCACTATTCTCCCTGCCCTTCCGACGACATCAACTACAAGCGCTGCCGGTGCCCAAAGTGGATCAATGGCATTCTGGGATCGGATGGCCCCTTCATCCGTCGCAGTGCCAAGACCCGCAGTTGGGAGACGGCTGAGGATTTCAAACGCAGACTGGAAGAGGAATATGAGGCGAAGCAGCAAGGACTTGAAGAGGCCTCCCGACCGAAGCCTGCTCTCGTAACCGTCAAAGAGGCCGTGTCACGTTTTCTGAACAGCAAGCGCAACGAGAATCTGGCCGATTCGACTCTCGATAAGCTGACCACGATCTTCGAGAAGCAGTTCCTCGCGTGGGCCACGTCCTACGGATTCGTACACATCACTGAGATCACGACTGCCGACCTGGAAGGCTTTCGTGACACTTGGACCGATGGCGCCCTCGCGAAGAAAAAGAAACAGGAGCGGTTGATCGGCTTCTTTTACTACTGCCTGCGACTCGGCTGGATCAAGTCCAATCCCGCTGTTCTGCTCGGTCGAATCAGAGCAGATGGTCCTCCGACGGATTACTTCCCTGCGCCCGAGTTCGACAAGATCATGGACGCAACTTACATCTATCAGCCCAAAGGATGGGTGGAATGCCGGAACCAAGCTACGCGGCTTCGCATTCTCACATGGCTGATGCGCTGGAGTGGACTTGCAATTAGGGATGCCGTGACTTTGGAGAGGCGCCGTCTGAACGAAAATGGCGAGTTGTTCCTATATCGCGCAAAAACCGGCAGTCCTGTTTACGTTCCACTGCCTCCGGATGTGGCGGAGGCATTGAGAAATATTCCGCCAGGCCCCAGTCCCAATCCGCGATATTTCTTCTGGTCTGGCAACGGCTCACCGAAGTCGGTGGTCGGCAATTGGCAGCGGAGTTTCCGACGCCTCTTCAAGATCGCAGACTTGCGCAGCGATGACGGATCACCCAAGCGTTGCCATCCGCATATGTTTCGTGACACATTCGCGGTCGAGATGCTGCTTGCCGGAGTTCCGCTGGAACAGGTCTCAATGTTGCTTGGTCACAAGAGCGTGAAGATCACAGAGAAGCACTACGCGCCATGGGTCAAGGCGCGGCAGGAGCAGCTTGCGGTCAACGTGCGAAAGTCTTGGACTGTACTTAGTGCGGGAAACCAAACAGGAAAACGGAAATCTCCGAAGCGCGCGAAGAGCGCCTGATGGAGATTGCTCCCGTCTTCTGCCGGGTAGTTGCTCTCTAGCTTGCTCTGCGTAGCTTTCGATGAACGCGGTGAAGGACCGTCTCAGGCACTCGGAGCGTCCGGTATCCACGCTTGTGCAACTTTTCTTCTGTGCTCCAGTGAATCACGCCTGGTTCCCTTTCAAATATTTTGCGAACGGTCTTCTCACTGAGTGCCCAAAGCTCGGCAATCTCGATGATCGAGTAGTGCTTCTCGCGAGCTAGTTCAATCGCCGGCCCCGAAGGGCCGGAAACCGTGTGGAGGGCGTGGGAGGACTCGGCTGGTTTTCGAGCGAATTCAGACATGGCATGACTCCAACCATTGCTGCGTTGTTTACCAACTTGATTCTGACCGCTTTGATTGTCCAATGAATTCTCGGGCGACAGCTATTCCCAACGGGAATAGCTGGGGCAGAGATGGACTAATGCGCAGCTCGGATCTTGCCATTATTGATTGGCTGCCGCACGGTGACATAATCTACATCCCACAAGAACTACCGAGTGACTTTCGGCAGTGAGGAGCAAAACATGAAGGTCTACTTCCTGACTCGTTCGTCGCGCCCCGCAATTCAAGACGGGCAGATGAAAACCGTTCTGCTTTGCCTTGAACCAACGGGCACTAAGAAAACCCTCGACCAACTCGTTAAGGAGTGCCTCAGCCGAAACTACGCGATGACATTCAAGCAGGTTCACGAAGGAGACGATCTGCTGAAATTCACAGCTGATTCCATCTTGTACCACTTAGACCGGATGGGCTCCCTCATTGGCACAGATGAAGGTACATGAGCGGCACAACATGGCTCGTGCGGCGGCGAGTCTTCGCTTGTTAGCGGCGCGCGGGACCGCTCGCCTTCTTGATGCTGACAATTCGGGAGGATGGCGACAATTCAATTGGCTTCGGTGGGCGGCGCTGGTAAGCATATCTGCGGAGGAAAGACCGGGCGAACTCGTTTGTCAATCGGGAGTCGTCGTCTTTTCGCATAATCACACACGTTTGGAAACACAATGACTCATCAGAAAGAGGCTTTACTACCACACCTTCAGCGCGACAGCCGAGGGCCGCAGGTTTGGTGAGGATGGCCACGCCGACGTGCTCAGATACCAAGTGAATCGCCTCTTGTGGCGTAATAATGTCGTGTGCGCGCTTCGGAGCAATTCCCTCGCGTCGTGCCACATTCATGATTGCGTCATGAACGACTGGATGAACTCGGCGCGCGAACAGAATCCATTCATCTTTTGCCAGATCTTGGAGCGCGAGGTGCTCTTTTTGGGCAGAGGCATGGCCCTCTGGAAGAGCGGCATAAAGCGGCGCCAGCACGAATGGGGAGGTTTCGATCTGAGAGTCATCCGGCGGTGCCGTCACCAGTGCCAAATTCAACTCGCCTGCTAGAACACTCCGGACCAACTCGATTGAAAACTGACTGATCAGTCGAATGGCGAGCTTGGGGTACAGTGGGAGGCGAACTGCAAGAAGGTCCGAAATCCAGGCTTGATCGGCTTCGTGCGAGTGCCCGATCGTTAGAACATTTTCTGCTCCGTCATGGGCGGCACGTGCGAGATGAAAAGCCCGTTCCATATGCAAGACGGAAGAACGAGCCTCTGCGACGAACACTCGCCCAGCGTCCGTGAGCTCCACACGGACAACCCGTCGATTATCGCGACTGAACAGCCGAAATCTGAGCTGTTTTTCGATCTCGGTGATCTGTCTGCTGAGCGCAGATTGGGTAAGGTTCAATCTGAGGGCAGCCTTGGTAAAGTGTAGCTCTTCGCCCAAGGCAATGACTGCGTGCAAGTGGCGTACTTCGACGTTGGGAAACACTGCTCCAACCCCCGCCCAAGAGTTCGGTGAGACCAGTAATTTCGTCCTGCCATTTGTGTAAAGCGACGAGTGGTTATGAGCTTGGAACCCGGCCGTCTCTGTAAAGTTTCTTGATGGGCTAGAAAAAGTTTGGATACCTTGCATTCGAAAGCCGCCTCTAGACTGGGTTCTCGGGCAATCCTTTGCGACTAGAGCGGGTCCTTGGACCTACGGATGCGCCTTCCTCCCTCCATTCGGCATTAGGGGGTCTTCCGAGTCCAGGTAGGTCGGCGTAAAATGAAGTAATGACTCAGATTTTGAGTGGTACCGCCCTTATCTGTAAGAACTGCTCACATCCTATGCTGCTGCCAGAGCCCAAGACTCCGGGCGTGACCTCCGCCCCGAGGAATTTCCTGTGCCGCGCCTGTGGCAACGTCCACGAATACGGCTCTGGTGATTACCAGTCTCTTGACCCGTTAGAAGCCGGCCGGGCCGAGAAAGCGCAGCACGTCGTCATCATCCAACTTCAATGTGGCAAGGACGGATGTGCCGGACTGCTCCGCATCCGAACGTTGATGGACTTCGACGCCGACCTGCACTCAGAAGTACCACGGATTTTGGCACGGTCGGTCGCCAATAATGTGCCCTGCGATAAGGGTCATCTGCTCAGCGGGCCTTGTATTGGCGTTGGCTCTTTCGGTGCGGAATTCGACCAACAGTGGGAGCGGCAAGCGTAGTGAAATGGAAGAAGGGGAATTATGGCATCCACCCGAAAGACAGTCAGTTTTCCGGGAGTCCTGACGGGACAAGGGCAGCAAGCGACCTGCGTCGTTTCAGCGGTAGAGGTCACTTTGGGCGGCACGAGCGAATCTGCGTACATCGACCACTCGATCAGCAGTGTTTCCAAGATGCTTCCTGACGGAGACTACGAGCTAGTTGCGAATGGTGAGAAGAGCAGGATTCGGCTCAAGAACGGGTCTTGGTTGTCAGCAGCTTAGGTCTCCTCTTGGTCCGAAGAGATCCCGACCACCCGGTAATTAGCGTTGTTCACGATCCTGATGGCCGGGATTGGACAGCTCGGTACGTTTGCAGGGCGCTCTTAATCGCAGTTTCAATCCGCGCGCCACGTCGGCTGAACCCGAGGACCGAGATCATCTCGGTCATGATCTCATCGTCAGTGCGTAACTGACCGTCCGAAGCAAGCCATAAAATCAACTGAACGAGCTCATAAGGGCTGTACTGCGCAATGGAGGTCCGCATCGGAATCGCTGGCCGCCGCGCCCGTTCTTTCGCGGATGGGCTGACGCCGTTGGTTTTCGCTTTCTCAGGGCGTCCACTGCCGTCGTCTCCGTTTCGGATGAAGCCCGCATCAAGCTTGTCTGCGTAGTTAAGAGCCGCTTGGAATGCCTGCATCGCACGTTCCACTTCCTCCTCTTTTCGCATGAACCAGTCCGTAGACCAGATGCGATGAAATCGCCACCCCAAATTTTCCAGCTGTTGCTGACGGAGTCGGTCCCGATCCCGTGCCGTGTAACTAGAGTGGTAGGTCGCACCGTCGCACTCGATGGCTAGCACGAAGCGACCGGGCTTGGAGGGATGTTGTGCAACCATGTCAATACGGAACTGCGATGCGCCGACCTGGGGGATCAGTTTGAGCCCCTGAGTGGTCAGGACATCAAACACTTCTGTTTCGAAATCGTTCAACGGGATGGTAGTTAGCTGTCCGTCGCCAAGTCTCTCGCCATTCGACGCGGCATATTGGAGGTAGTCGCGCAGCAGTTCGACACCACTGCCCGCGCGAACACGTGATAGATCAATATCGGTATGGCTAAATGACGACACGACCGTTAGCTTCTGGCGCGCGCGAGTAACTGCTACATTCAGCCTGCGGCGGCCGCCTTCGGATAGTAGTGGGCCGAACCTCAGCGGCAGGTTGCCAGCCCGGTCTTTGGCGTAGCCGATGGTGATGATGATCGCGTCGCGCTCATCACCTTGCACGCGCTCCAAGTTCTTCACGAAAAACCGTTCCTGGGCGTTAGGATCGAAGAACGTCTCTACTTCGGGATGTTTGTCTACTTCGCGATCAAGGGCGGCTTGAACGCGATTCATGTGCTTGATTCCCATCGTGATCACACCGAGGGTCTGATCCGGGTGCTCGCGCGCGTGGCGGATTATCAGCTCCACCACCTTTCTTACTTCGGTGGCCGTGCTTTCCTCTTGGCCGTCAATCTCAGCTTCTTGATCCACTGTTTCGTGACTAATCACCGAAGCGCCGCCAGGACCCGGAAAGGTGACGAGGCGCCCTTTGTAGATGTAGTGGTTGGAGAAGTTGATTAATGCTTCGTCGCGGCTGCGGTAGTGCCAGTCAAGATAGCAGGACCGGACGAACGGGATCATCATATCCAGCAAGCTCTCGAATCCTTCTGCCGCTCCAGCTTCCTCGTCTGCGGCGTACTCCTCTTCGTCGCTTGCGGCGAAAAACGTGGTAGGCGGTAGCTGCTTATTGTCGCCTGCAACGACGACTTTCTTGCCACGCAAGAGAGCCGGGACAGCGTCCTCCGGTAGCACCTGGCTGGCTTCGTCAAAGATGACGAAGTCGAAGTACTGCCTACCGCCATCGAGCAATTGACTCACCGAAAGCGGGCTGGCCATCCAGCAGGGACAGACTGCTGTCAAAACGTCTGCCGATTGGGCGAAAATCTTTCGCAAAGGGAGATGGCGTTTGACCTTCGAGGCCTCAGCTTTGATGAGGTGTTGCTGATCAGGGTGCGCGTTCATCGCTTCAACGGCTCGTAGGCCATGCGCTCGTCGGACGCGTTCTGATGCTACCGCGATTCGTTCTTCGTCCAAGTGTACAAACTCGTCCACAAATCGGTTGTGTGTCATGCCCCTAAAACCGCGGATGTCAGGATCATCGAGGCTTGCAGCATCGATTGTCGAGGAGAGCCACGAATACAGAAACATTTGGGACCAGTTGCGATTCTCAGATTTTTTTTCGCGAATCTCATTGACTAGGTTCGCCACTCCTGCAGCATCAAGTTGCTCTTCGATCTTCGTCAACTTTGGAATCTGTTGAGGTGTTGAGTCGTCAGCAGCGAGGTGCCTAATGAGGTCGCCCAACTCATCGATCGTAAATTGGTTAATGCGTTTTCCGGGAAGCATCGAGGCGATGGCCGAAGCATCCAAGAACAGGGAGTCAGTGTTCCTCTTGTGAGAAGCGAAGTCGGGTACATAGCAAGGCAACGAGTCATTCTCGGCCTGTCGTTTCCAGGAAACCGTCTGCTGCTCGACTTCCTTCAGATCGCTAAAAAGCGTCGCGGACGGAGCCGGCCCTCCGGTTCGAAGCCCACGCACTACCTTTCTCGCACGACGGTGTCTAGAACTCGTAAGCCAGGCCCATACACCAGATAGACCACCCGATTTCCCTGGCTCAAGATCGTGGAGCAGGGAATTATGGTTCTGTCCGTAGATCTCAGGGCTGTAAACCTCTAACTTCCCCTGAACTGCTGCCACAAGATCAACGTTTTCTCTCGCACTCTCTACAGACGCTGGCCAGCGCAGTCCAGACTGTTGAACGACGGCGTGAAGTGAAGCCATGAATACGGGGAATGTCTGCGTGTTCGCGCGAGAGACCAGATCAAGGGCGTGCCTGACAGCTGGACCGTCGGGAAGTTTGGCTCCAGTCCAAGGCGATGGATCATTTCTCAAGAAGAGGGACTGGAATCCAGCAGCTTCCGCCAGGAGATCGCAGATATGTTCTGCAATGTCCGGTTTAAGTCGGTATAACTCCTCGCCGCGCCACCGGGCAGTTGTCCTCGGCTCGTACCCCAGACACAGAAGCTTACCCTGCATCTGGTATATGCTGAGCCCGGTCGGCTGTCGCTTTGAATGAAGGCGTTCGACATGTTCGTTCAATCGTGTGCGGCGGTCAACGAGTTGCTTGTGCACCTTGTCACAGTCAGCTGGAACGGCATTGCGAACCTTATCAAGCGCCTCTGCGACCTGCTGCATGACCTTTCTCGGCGAGAGGTCGGCACCGTGGAGGTCAATGGCCAAGTGGCCGAGGCCTATATCCCTCAATCGCCGAAGCACGACTTCCAGAGCGGCGCGCTTTTCCGCAACAAACAGGACGCGGTGACCCGTTGCAGCTAAAGTCGCGACAAGGTTAGCAATCGTCTGACTTTTTCCAGTCCCAGGCGGTCCGTGTATAACGGCATTTTGACCGGCGAGAACGTTCGCAATCGCGCACTGTTGACTCGAGTCGGCGTCGAGCACGATAAACTCGTGGTCTGGAGACATACGGTCGAGTTCCTTAGGATCGAGGTCCTGTCGGGGTGCGCTGAGTGCGCTCCGAGCCTCGTTGTCGCCCGCGATTGCCGCGACAATGTCGTGCGCCGCCAATTCGGTTGCACGCTCTTGAAGGTCTTTCACCATCGCCATTTTCTGAAATGCGAAGTTCCCAAGGATTGCAGCAGACTTGACTTCAAAGCCGGGAACTTCGTTAGCCAATCTGCGTAGCTCATCATAAAGAGGAGCAGTGTCAAACGGTTCATCTTCGTCATCACCCCGCAGATGAGCAAGTAGATCCTCGGAGTTCACCTTCACTCCAAACTGCGTGTCGAGTACATGCAACAGAACAAGATTGACCTGCACTGCTCCAGCGCGGCTAATAGAAAAAGAACGCGTGCCTTTTGTTTCGAGAGCAACCGGAAATAACAGAAGGGCGGCATCCGCGGGTCGGCCACCATCGCTTGCATCCCAAGTGGCCATGCCGAGCGACACGAACAGGGTTTGCAGACCCTTTTCTTCCGCATTCGCCTGCGCTCGCCTAGCGATATCGCGTGCTAAATTCGTGACTGACTCATCTTTTCCATTCGGCAGCAACTTGCCAAGGGATACTGGCTCGGCACCACGTAACAACGTGGCCATCCCTGACGAGTCTGCAAATGACAGGTCCAGCGTGCCTGTCTTAAGCGGGCGGTAGTACAGAAGATTGTTGCGACGAGAAAGATCGATGAGCTTGCGAATCCAACTTTGCCGCGCTCTGTCAACGGCTCCGCGCCGTGCGGTCGAAACCGGGGCGGTCGGCGTACCCGTTGGATTCGATCCTCTCGGAGCGGCTGTGCTTGACATTAGCTTTTCAACGGGGGAGAGCAAATTATACCGAGAGTCGCGCAAGATTCTCAGTGATTTTTCATCGACGAAACGGGATTTCGCGCAGATTTCCGGATCGCAGGGGGAGAAAGGCTTGGCATGTAAAGGTGAAACGTCATGGTCGGTGAGGTGCCATCATAACTTGTCTTAATGGGTGAGTATCTTGAAGTCATTAGATAGGCTTGAATCGAGGTTTTGCTCCCTCTCCGTTGCAACTCTGACCCCAGCCTATCCTACTCCTTGTCAGACCTTAATCTGTGGGCGTAAACTCATGCCGTTCGGAACTGTTGCGCCACATACGCTAGTCCCCTTCCCCGTTTGCTGTCGCATATTCTTGACAGTCTTGCAATTGTGCAAATGTCCGACGCTCTCGATGACAAGGCGACCCTCATGCGCCGAATCAAGCAGATTCGGAGCAAGATGGATTACATTCTATCGTCCGAAGAGAGAGCGCTCCTTGTAGTCGAATTGCGAGACTTGGAGCAAAGACTAGCGGGTCGCAATAGTGCAGACAAGACGGCTGAGTGCCAGTCAATGACATCTAGTTCAGTTCGGTCCGATCGAACAATCGGCGATTCCCGAAGCGCCAGGTTGTTCCGAGCCAACGCGTTCCGCGTCCTCTCTGTTTCCGCCGATACAGAGCTTAAACAGATTTACAGGCAACAGCAGCGCCTCTTAAATGCATTAGAACTTGGTGAATTGGATGGTGCGAATGCATTCACATTCTTGCCGCAAAGGCGCGGCTCTAAAGAAGAGATTCTTGAGGCAGTACGTTCCCTGGAGCAGCCCGACGATCGTTTGATCGAGGAGCTGTTCTGGATTCATGAATTGGACGGCAAGTTTGACCTGAGAAATGGTCAATTGGACAATGTGGTCAGTGCGTTACGTGAGGTGGCAGAAAGCAGAACAACACGCGGTGCAGTAGCCAAGCATAACTTGGCTGTGATTCGGAGCGTACTCGCCCAAGAACTAACTGGGAGTCGGAGGTTCGATCACTGGCTTGAGGCATTGAACACATGGAAAAGCGTTATTGATGATGATGTTTTCTGGAACTTCGTGGAAGACCGAGCACTGAGGGGAGGGGGGCAGATCTCCGACACTGGACTTATGAGAGTTGCCGTGTGCCAACAATTGGGCTCGATCCTGTCGGAGGAACTGGCCGATGCCGTGAGATCGAGGGACCCAAGAGCGATAACGGCTCTTACGAGGATCGCTCTGGACCACAAGTCATGGCTCAATTCCGATGCGGAGCTGGATTCTGTGGGAGCCCAAGTTATCAAGGATGGGTCCGTGGCCCTCGGAGCGGTACTGGATCGCCTCTCCGAGATCACTGAGCAGGATGATAAAGCGATTGTCCGAAGCTCTCTTGCGAGCAGGGAAAACGAGATTGGTAGTGTCGCCAATGAGTACAGGACGGTAATTCATACTCTCGCTCAGCTTGCTGATGCAAACGGTTGGGATGATGCAATCGGTTCATGTTACCAAAAGCTGTCAGTGGCATATTTCAATTTACTGGACGACCAGGATGACGCCCTTCGCCTTATTGTGCAAGCCAGGAGTGTTGCCCATGATCCGAAACTCATCGAGTCCATCGATCGCGGATGGCAGCACGTTCAGCGTGCGATTATGTGCGCGGAAGCTAATACGCTGGTAAATAGAGGTGATTACGCAGGGGCTGAGCAGAAGCTGGAGGCCGCGCTCACCCTTTCCACGGAAGAACAGAAAGACGAGATCAAAGAACTCCAGGACGGCTTTCGAAGGGCGCGCGTTTTTCGTGGAGTTGATGCAACAAAGAAGAGTCCCACGTTATACACGTTAAATGGGATCGGTGCGACGTTCTATGGAAATCGGGACTATGATCCGAACACGCGTTCTTACGTTACAAATCATTGGTTCACATTCATTTTTATTCCGATTTTTCCGCTCGGAGCATACCGAGTGTCAGATGCGGGTTCTCGGTCATATCACATCTACGGTAAAGTCCCGCTCTCGAATTTCCTCAAGAAGGCTCGCTGGGTAATCCTGGCGGCAATACTCGTACTCATCTTGGTCTCAAACTACGACGGATGCAATTCGTCATCATCATCATCATCATCGGATCAAACCGGATCCTCGTATGGTGCGACAAGTGGCAGCGGGCTCTCTGCCGGAACGAGCGATTCCGGAGCCAGCTCTGCGACTTCTATTGGTGGCTACCAGTCCGAAAAGGACGCCATAGAGACAGAGCGAAGGTCCCTCAGCGCGCTGAGCCAATCGCTCGATGATCGAAAAACGAAGCTAGATGCGGAAGGCGCGACAATGGACGAACTGAAAGGCTATCTTGCGCGTGTGGAGTCGTCTTATAGTTCGGACACAGCTCCTGAAAGTGTCCGATCAGAGTACAAAGCGACGCTGGCCGACTACAACAACAGGGTGCCCGAATACAACAGGAAGCTCACGGCATTGAAGGCGGATTTTGCTACCTATGACGATCGTGTGAACGCTTTTAATGCACGCGTGCACAAATACAATGCGAGCCAATGAACAAGCGAATTCGTGAAAAGCTGGCAAAGAAGACGAGGCTGAAGCAGGAATACACGCCGAAGTCTGCGGGAGGGGTCGGTGACGGCCCTGTTAAGGAATTGGCTCTTGAATGCTGGCGCATCAAGAAACTCATCCCCGAGTTTATCGAGAATCGAAAGCATCTTGTTCTTCAAACGAGTGTCGACAAAATGATCGAGACTTTGGCCACGCTGGGGGTTGAGATCGATGACCCAGAAGGCTCTGAATTTCGGGACGGGATGACTCTGGACGTAGCGTTATTTGACAAGTCTGACAAGCTGGAGGCGGGCCAGCGAATTGTCAGTGAGACTCTTTCGCCGACTGTGTATATCAACAACAAGTTAGCTGCTACTGCGCGCGTGATAGTCTCGATCGGAACGAGGATTGACCAGCATGGGACGTAACACGATTGATTTCGGAATCGATCTTGGAACAACCAACAGCGAAATCGCGTGCATGGATCGCGGCGAACTGGTGGTCATCAAGAACCAGGTCACAAGCAGTGAGGTCACGCCATCTGCGGTAAAGATAGACGCACGCGGATCAGTGAGCGTTGGCCAGAATGCTTATAACGATCTAGAGGAAGATTCGGAGAACGCGGTTAGCGAGTTCAAGCGTTGGATGGGAAATCCACAACACGATGGCTTCACCTTCAAGAAAGCTGACAAGCGCATGACTGCCGCGGAACTCTCCGCGGAGGTGCTGAAGAATCTAAAGGGCAGCGCAGCGGTCCGTTTTGGCGGTGAGCAAGTCACTGCGGCGGTGATTACGGTCCCAGCACACTTCCTCATACCCGCGTGTGAGGACACGAAGGCCGCTGCAAAGCTCGCTGGAATCGAAGTGTGTCCGTTCATACAAGAGCCAGTTGCTGCAGCTATAGCGTATGGATACAAGGCAGACAGTGTGTCGGGGAATCTTCTCGTCTTTGACCTAGGGGGAGGGACCTTTGACACAAGCCTGTTGTCCGGTCGTGACGGAAGACTTATCGTGATAGGCCATGACGGCGACGACAAACTCGGCGGTAAGGACTTCGACTGGGCCCTTGTCGAGGTTATTGTCCAGCGCATCCGGCAAGAGTATGGGGACATTCCACTTCGTAGGGACAATAAGGCGGCCAAGCGGGCCATGGCGAAACTGAAACACCTTGCGGAGGATGCAAAGAAAACGCTATCAGCACTTGAAAAGGCATCCATCGATGTCAGACGCTTAGACCCTCCGTTTGAAGAGATTGACACCGTCGTTGATTTGACGAGGGCTGATCTTGAGCGTGCGACCGAACATCTCACGTCAAGGTGCATATCCATTTCCAGACGGTTGCTAAAACAGTCTGGGTTGGCTATCGACAATCTAACGAACGTCTTGGTTGTGGGCGGCCAAACCCAAACACCATACATTCGCGAATTCGTCCATACAGAGTTCGGGAGATCAGAATGCAAGCTAGACCCTTTAACCGTGGTCGCTTCCGGGGCAGCGCTCTATGCATCGACTCAACGGATGCCTTCTACTTCCACTCGAACAGCAGTTGCGAGTTCGGCAGTATCCCTAAAGGTCGCCTACAACCCGGTATCAACCGATCTGGATGCCGACGTAGGTATTGCTGTTGAACCTGCACCCAGCGGAGCGACCGTCACCGTGCTGCGTGCTGATGGCGGATGGAGCAGCGGCGCCATTCCAGTTCCTGCTTCGGGGAAGGTGTTCACGACCGTAGTGCTCCGACCCAAAAAGGCGAATTCCTTTGAAGTTCAGTTAAATGATGCGCGCGGGTCACTGATACGCGTCGGCGAAAGCTCGTTCACGATCACTCATGGCTTGGCCGTGGCTCAAGCCACCACTTCTAGAGCTTTTGGCATTGCACTAGCAGATAATGTGGCTGAAGTCATGATCCGCAGAGGTTCTGCTCTCCCTGCCAAGGCCAGCCAAAAGTTCATTACCGCACATGATGTCATCGCCGGCGATGCAAGGAGCATCCTGCGAGCATACGTCCTAGAGGGGGAGGACACCCGATCGGATCGGAATATTGGGATTGGCAAAATTGAGCTTCGTGGCAGTGACCTGCGCAGGACACTTCCAGCGGGAGAGGAGGTTGAGATTCGGTACCGGCTGGATGACTCGAAAACGCTTTCCGCGGAGGCATTCTTCCCGATGGTAAATGAGACGCGCCCAATGGAGCGGCAATACGAGCGTCCTGCGGTTTTGCCCAGCGACATCGACCTAGAGCTGAGAAAGGAGAAAGAGCGCCTCGAAGACATAGAAAAGGCGGCTCCCGAGAGAGTGGGCTCCCAGATTGGCAAGCAGATTGTGCTCATCGAGCGGGAGAAGCAGGCTGCAGCCGAGGATCCCGATGCCCAGCAGAAGGCGGCTCAGAAACTCATAGAGTTGAAGCAAGCTGTGGATGCGATTGAAAGATCATCTGAATGGGAACTCCTTCTAGTGGAATTGGAGAACTATCGAGACTCAGCGCGACAAATAGCTCAAGGGAGCGGCACCAAAGACCAGGTGCGCGATGTTGAAGAATTGATCCGTTCAGCCGAGGGAGCGATTCCTCGGAGAGACCTCGCCGCGTTGAGAAGTGCTGTGGACAAACTTAAGAGGACCTACTGGGCGATAGCCTTCTCCCAAGATGAGTTCTGGAAGGGCCAGTTTGAAAGGCTGTGGGAAGAAACCGATTTTGTTGATTCTCTTAAGGCCGAGCGTTTGAAGGAGGAGGGTGCCCGCGCACTGAAAAGAAACGACGTTGGATCGCTTCGTACCATCGTCTGGGATTTGTATGCGCTTTTATCGACATGGCAACAAGGCAAGCTGGACATGCGGTTCGGCGATGCAGGTCTCAGGAGTACGCGTTCCCGTAATGAATGAACACCAGCCGGCTTAACTCTGGACAACTTATACGAGATACGTATAGCGTCGTTCGCCACGTGGGCAGCGGTGCGTTTGGCGATGTCTACTTAGCGAGGCATCGATACATGGGTCTCCAGGCCATGAAGGTCTTTCCCAGAAAGGAGGGTTCTGACGCACTTGAAGAAGCCTACCTGCTGACAAAGCTTAGCCATCCCAACATCGTGAGGATGTTCGAGGCCAACGAGTTTCAAGTTGAGGGAGAGTCTTACGGCTATTTCACAATGGAATACGTCGAAGGGGGAACTCTCGGGGGCTACATTGGCACGACAAGTTCCTTCGCGTCTATGGTGCATTTGGCGTCGGGTCTTCTCTCTGGGATCGCGTATGCCCACTCTCAAGACCCACCAATCATTCATCGCGACATAAGCCCCAGCAATGTCTTGGTTGATGTGTTGAAATCTGGACCAGCCGCGAAGATCAGCGATTTCGGCCTCGCAAAACACGTCAACACCGAATCGCTGATGGCGAGCGCCGCTGGGAAGTATCTCTACATGGCTCCGGAGAGTTTTCTGGATATCCATACCACTGCAACCGACGTTTACTCGGTTGGAATAGTCTTATTCGAGCTGTTTACGGGAGAGCATCCCTTCAAATTTGCTCTGTCGGGTGCGGCTACAAACGCCGACGTGGCGGCTATCGTGCGAAAATCGCGCACACAAACGGTTCCGGATGTCTGTCAATTGAATGCGGGCCTCGATGCAAATTGGAATTCGTTCTTCGCTGCCGCGCTTGCTCACAATTACGAAGACCGTCCGAAGGACGCTCGAAACCTGCTGGAACTGTTTAACACATTGGTAGTTCCCAAGAATATATCGAATATTTCGACTGATGTGCAGGCGATGGTCTCACGAGCAAAAGAACTGTCGTCGCAAATCTCGACTCTCGACGAAGCTATCGAGCTGCTTGAAACGGCATGCACGCAGGACTCTGTCGTCGGCTCGGAATACGCGGAATTGTTGTCCCTTTGGAAGAGAGGAATCGTCCAGTGAAGGAAACAATTATCCAACTTGCCGAAAAAGCAGACAGATTGGCCCGGAGAGCGAGAGTGCAGGACCTCCTTTTGTTTCTCGATCAGTCCGAACTGGACCGTACTCAACGGATCGGGGCGGTCATTCAGGCCCTGGATGCGGGCGCATACCTTGTTGGTACCGGTCCCTATACCCAAGGAGTTTACTCAGTAATGTCTGATGAGGTTGTTCTCGGCAGACTTGCCACGCCGTTGGAGACGCCGCTTGATAAGCCTGTCGATATTTTTTGTCAGGACATCGTCTCTTTGGTGCCAAGGGAAGTGTCACGCTACCATGCAATGATTTTTCGACTTGGCGATCAAAAGAAAGTGTATTTCATCAAAGACCTTGGTAGCTCTTGCGGTACATACCTTAATGGACAAAAGTTGGGAGAGTCAGATGGTGACGGTCAAAAAGAAGGCGCTGCAGAGCTTTCGACTGGTGATGTGATCTCACTCGGCCCGTCATTTATCAACACATTCCTCTTTGTGGATCTGCAGTGAGAGCTTGGGCGGGAGTGAACGTAAATTGGAGATACCAAAATGGACCTTTCAGGAATTATGGCCGTACTGGCGGTCATTGCGGCGCTTTATTTCGTGAGTTCCATAAAGATTCTGGCCGAGTACGAAAGAGCCGTGATTTTCAGGTTGGGAAGGCTGCTGCCAAAGGAAAAAGGGCCGGGAATAATCTTGGTTTATGGACCAGTTGATCGAATGATCCGTGTGTCTCTGCGCCAGGAGGCCATCGAAGTTCCCGGTCAGGAAGGGCTTACGCGCGACAATTTTCTAGTGAAAGTGAATGCCGTCGTATTCCTTAGAGTCGTTGATGCTCAACGGGCAGTTGTCGAAGTTTCAAACTATGTCTACCAAACATCGCAACTTGCACAGGTTACATTGCGTGGTCTGCTCGCAGAAGTTGAGTTGGATCAGATTCTAAAAGGACGCGACCTATTTAATGCTCGCTTGCAATCGACTCTGGATGCGCAGACGAGCCCGTGGGGCGTAAGAGTGGCCTGTGCCGAGATTAAGGAGGTCGAACCGCCAGCGGCGGCGCTCCAAGGTGGTCAGCTTGTTCTGGAAGCGGACCTCTTGCCAACAATCAACCGGAAACTCGACCTAATCCTTAACAAACTCAGCGTTGTTTCCGCCAAATAGGAATACCACCGACCCGGCTTTGGGTGCCGTCACGAGACGGGATATTCTTTCAACGCAACCCGCAATGTCGATTCAACGACTGCAATCATTCCGGGTTAATAAAATGACTTGGCGAACAAACGGCGAATGAAGTATGCTATCGGCGGCATGGACGAAGGTCGAAAGCGGGTGCTTGGGATCATGGCGGCTATTCTTGCCAGTCTGCACATGCAGACGGCAGATGACCTGTTTGGTGGACCCCAAGGAAGTCCGCGCAGTGACAAGTTGATTGCTGCTTCGATTCAATGGGCAGAAAAGATCATGGAGAAGATTGATAACGTATTCCGCTCATCCGATCTGCAATAATCTTCCAATGTGCGGGCGCTATCGACTTTCCCGGAGAAAGGAAATTGTTGAGGCGCACTTTTCCAGTGCGTCGGGCGAGGAAGACTGGAATCCTCGCTACAACATTGCCCCCACTCAGCTTGTTCCGGTCATTCGCCAGAATCCGAAGCAATCTATTCGGGAATTATCGCTCCTCCGCTGGGGACTCATCCCGTCGTGGATGAAAGACTCGTCCGGCGCTGCCACGATGATTAACGCAAGATCGGAAACCGCGGGAACGAAGCCCGCGTTCCGCGACGCATTGAAGTCTCGGAGATGCTTGATCCCAGCAGATGGATTTTACGAGTGGCAACGAGTGGGGAAGAGCAAGCAGCCATACTGTTTTGAAGTCGGTAACGCACAGATGTTTGCCTTCGCGGGAATCTGGGATCGCTGGAAAGACCCGAGGGGCGACTGGGTGAAAACCTGTTCGATCCTGACTACCACGCCGAATGCTGTGACCTCAGCCGTCCATGACCGCATGCCGGTCATTCTCGATCCGGACAGCTACGACCTGTGGCTCGATCCAGGAATGCAGGATGCGAGCACGGTGTCCGACATGTTTAAGCCCTATGATGCTCAGCTAATGCGGCGCTACCCCATAAGCACTCGGATCAATCACGTCGTTAATGATGACGAGGAATGCTCCGCACCCGTGGAACTCACCCAGGCTCAGGCTCATCTCTTCTTGTAGGCGGACTGTCGGTTAGGAGGCCCAATGAACAATCCTTTCGAAACTATACGGAGCGTCTTGGTGAACTCCTACAAACATAGAACTTCGCCCGGAGCGGCATGTGCAGCTTGCGGAGCAACGAATAGACCTTGTGCATTTCATTTGGTCGAGTACGCGCAACCTAGCGGTCGATCAGTTCCGCCCAGGTTCGTTGCGATGTCCGAGGGTGGTGGCACGATTCGGGGAGCCTTTGTCTTCTGCGACAGATGTGCGCCGGCGTGCAGCAGGTGCGAACTCCCTCGGGTCAATGGAAGAATACGAGCAGCTTTCAAGGGACTTAGAAAATCGCTGGATTCCTCAGAAACCTCCCTTCAGTGGGGCTCGGGAAGGTGCGAGCATTTTCATTTCCTAGGGCGCTGGCCGATTTAGTGTTGTCTACTGATTCGTGTGTTCTTACGCATTCAGCGAGCGCGAATTCAGTTCGCGGCTAGCGCACGATCGGCACCGAAATTCAACATTTGGGTGTTAGGGACCCAAGGCCAGATAACACGCTCACTTGAGTGGGTCATAGCCAAAGAGCATCAGAAATCTCCCAAACACGTAGCAAACCGGGTATCCAAGAACGAACCACCAAATCAGATGCCATGCGCCGACTCCAAGTGAAATAACAAGCACCACTCCTATTAACTGCCAAATCCAAATCCAGTTCGAGGGACTTCCCCACCTCTCTCGGTCACCGAGTGCGTTGCGGTTCCACTTTGTGCTCCAAAGACAGCCGAGACAGATCACGACGTTGAGGGAAACGAAGAGCCAACCCCACACGCTCACGACGGTGACCTCCGGCGGAATAGTAGCTAAATTTCTCGCATTAACTCGCTGATCGTCAACTCAAAACTCTTGGCAAGGATGTCGAGCGTGTTCAAGCACGGCTCCTGAGTTCCCTGCTCCATTGCGTGTAAGAACCCCTTCGCTAATCCTGAGTGTTCTGAGAGATAGACGAAGGTCCAGCGGCGTTCTTTCCGTAGCTCCCCAAGCCTCTTCCCGAACCTCACATTCAAGGCAGTTTTCCTTTTTGACATGCGGGGATGATTGCAGGTATTATCTTGGGCGTGTTCCGCTATAGAGGAACGCCGATTTTGAGACCGTGCTTGCGAGGGGGCTGTTAGGCGTCCTGTGCGGTCAGGATTGCGCCAAGCACGGTCTCCTTCCCCCCGGAAGGATTCGCCCTATGCGTCACAAAGGCGTGGAATACCCGGAGTTGAAAGGGAAAACAGTCACACGCGTGTGGTTCAAAGACGACGATGAGTTCACCGCACTCTTCTTGGAGTTTGAGGATAACACTCGTGTCAGGTTCGATCTGAGAGCCGCTGTCACGTTTGAAAGAGCACCGGAGATGTGCAGCATCGCTCCGAATGGTGATCTGACAGATTGGAGTGATTTGAGGATACAGCGCCTCGCTCCACACGAATCCTGAAAGGAAATCGCATGGCATCCAAGAGGAAAAAACCGATAGAGCAACATCTATACTGCCGGGGCAGGAAATGCCGCTCTTGCACGTGGGACAGCGTGCACGTCTCCGTAGACGGGCCGCACCCTCGATACACCAAAGGTCATCGCGGCTTCTATAACGGCGACATCGATGCTGCGATTGATGACTTCCTGATCGTGCTCAAAGGCGAAGCACGGCGCCTGTTGCGCGATTGTGCCGAGCAGATTCCCGCACTCAAACAGTTCAACCTCAAGTTCGCTTAGGAGTAGTTGTATGTCGAAACACTGGAATCCTAACTATCCGGGTGACGAGGTTGTCTGGAAGTCCATCAACGCGGTGCTACAGGATGCGTGTGAAGAGAAGGGCACGACGCTGGACAAGGTTTATAAGGAAATATCCCGCAAAGAACCACCTGGGCACTTGCGCAGAGTGATCGGCATCAACCTCAGAAACGCCCGCGAAAAGGTCGGATTGACTCGTGAGCAGGTCAGCAAGCGCTCGAAGGTTCCTGTTCGCAGGATCATTTTGATCGAACAGGGTCGAACTGACGCCGGTTTCCTCGAATGGGTGAGGATCGCCTATGCGCTCGGAATTAAACCGTCAAAACTCGCCGAGGCTCAGGAAGAGATTGAGAAGAAGTTGAGTTGGGAGAAGACTGGACTTGACTCCTAGAAGCCTCTACGATGTGAAGGCAAGTTGAGGGGGTGAGCCGCCCGTCGGAGCGCAGCATAGCTCCGGGCGGCTCTTCGAAAGCTGAAACTGTACCCGCGGACTTCGGTGAACGGCGCGACGACCTTCTTGCCCGAAGAATACTGACTACGCCGTGAGCGTGCGCTTCGCTCCTATTTTCATACTGTGCCCGATGATAACCCACGGCGCTGCTTTTTCGTCTGCTGATACAATCTCTTCTATGAGCGAAGCCGTGCCAGCCCAGCCCTGTAAGACGTGCGGCCATCCGTTCGCCAAGCACACACGAGACATTCACGATACTGGTGGGATGAAGACGGACTATCCATCATCGAATGACAGGGGATTTGACTTCCAGTCAGGCCGCGAGGCTGGCACGTCAGGTTGCACCGAGTGCTCGTGTCGCCAGTGGATCTCGCCCAGCTATTAATCCCAAGGATCGTCGGCACACTTGTGCCACAAGGAAAAATCGAACAAGTCGGAGGTGTTTTCCGGCTCAAAAAGTAGTTCGACGGCTCCGCGCTAGTGAGTGTAGCCCACACTGTGGTCGATCTCGGCACCGAGTCCCTTCGCCGCCTTGCAGACGCGACTGACAAGCTCATGATCAGTTCGTGCATCGGCAGTAAAGTGTCCGTGGGGACCATTGAAGGAGAACGACCATCCTTCATCCTCACCCTTGCCGTTCCCCATATACGATTGGTTGTTGTGAGTTCCCACGTAGTAGACGTCCAGCAAGAACGGAAGCTGGTTACGCGGCGTGCCTCGTTCTTTCTCAGTCAGGGCACGGAGTTTGATTCCTTGGCAATCTGGTTCTGTTGCGAAGATGCCCGCGAGTACGACTGGCATCATTTTGTCTTCAGGACCGCACAGACCTTCAGAGTGACCCACGCATTTGCCATTCATATTGTATGTTCCACCGAGAAGAATGGTCGGGTCTGGCGCAGATCGTTCGCAAGCAATCGTGATTAGAAGCACAGCAACAACGATGAATAATCGTTTCATGGTTGCTTCAGTACACTCGTAGGGTCGGCCACACTTGAGCCAACCAACGCACACGCCCGGTGCCAGCCGGAATCCCGAAGAGAGCATTCACTTCATCCGCTGAATCCAGCGAGTCAAAGAACCATACCCGGCTGAATAGATTCCGTTCAGGATGGGCAGCGTAGAACTCCGCGCCACGCTTGGCGATCTCATCCAGCGTCAGAGGATGGTGGGGACTGTTGTTCACGTACGCATTCCAGCCGCCATGGATAAGCAGATAATTCTCCACGATCCCGTGCTCTGTAAGTTTGGCCTGTCGTTCTGGCTTGGCGAACTTCCCGAGTTTATCTCGCAGAGCATCTTCCAATCTCTGAACAGAAACACCGGGATCATACGCGCCACCATCAGGCTCAATCTGAAACCAGACTGAGTTGTACGGAGAACCGTCGATGTAGCGAATGGCTCCGAGATATTTGGTCATCAGCGGGAAGCCCGCAAACTCCGTCTGATAGTAGCCTCGTCCTCGCCGCTCAGGATTGGCAGACCACGTCTGGTCTACCTGAGCCGCGCACTTGTAGAACTCCTGCCGTAAAGCGGCTTCGTCGGCTGCCAAGATCTTGAGACCCCAATGGGGTTCAATGGAAGCGAGAGCGATGCTGGTCGGTCGATACTCCTGCTCCCAGCCGTCACCGAGGATTTTCATCACGTGTTCTCGTTGATCCTCACGATGCTTAGCCGAGCTCATCTCCGGCCCATCCAACCATTCCCGGAGCTCCAACCCGATTGGTCCAGGCGGGCCTTCGGCGATGAAGTCGGGCGGATCATCGTGGTTATGAATCCAAGACAGTCCCTCCCCGGTGAAGTCTGGGAAACTGGCTTCCAGATCGCTCAGAGTTGATAGTTCCCGGTCGTAATGCGTGGTCGGCATGAAGTACTCCCCCCTCATTCTATTCCCTGGAGCTTGGTAAAATAGGAGAGAAGGGATTTGCAATGAAGCACAAATTCGACGGGCAAATCTGTATCTACTGCAACAACGCGCCAGCAGAATCATCCGACCATGTAGTCGCGCGGAAGTTCTTCTTGGAGGAGAGGCGCGCCGATCTTCCGCAGGCTCCCGCCTGCAAACGGTGCAACAACCGAAAATCCAAGCTAGAAAATTACTTGATGATTGTTTTGGGATTCGGTGCCAAACATCGGGATGCTGCGGCCAACCTCGACACTCTGGTTAGGCATCGGCTGGAGAACAAAGCGAATGCTCCCCTCCTCCGGAAATTGAAGAAGGGATACGAAAGAAGCGGGGGTACGTCGGTTCCGTTTGAGCACAAGCCGCTGGAAGAACTTTTCGCGATGCTTGCGAAGGCACTAGCGTGGCAGCATTTCGGGGTGCGGTTGGCGGATGGCTACTCCGCTATTGCCTCAGTTTTCACCAACGAGGGCGAGGGATTTTTTGCGCAGATGCTCTCCCGTGGGAAGACTCACGTTTCGGGAGATTTCGGCGAAGGCACGTTCAGATACGAGGGCGCACAAGGAGCGGAATACCCGGAACTGACGCTTTGGCGATTCGAGATTTACGGCGGTGTAGACTTCGGGGGCGACCCGAATGTGTATGGCCCATCCTCGTTGACGATTGCGGTCACTGGCCGTTCGGAGGTCATCGGCAATCTTTTCTACAGCAGTTTCCTAAAGGCTCCAGATTCGCCAAAGGTCGGAAGGAACGATCCGTGCCCATGTGGCAGTGGGAAAAAACATAAGAAGTGCCACGGCTCGGTCGCAAAGATTGAAGCTCGCGAGCGTGCCTTTGCGAAGGCGACGGGAAGCCGGATTGTGCCGTCCACATACCAACCTCTCGCAGCACATGGCTACGGTCCGCAGCAATTTGAAGAGATGCAACGGTATATCCAGAACCCTGCCTCCCCTCGGTAGGACCACATAAGAAAAGGCCGCTCCGAAGAAAAGCTAGGGATGTAATATGCACATGCCAAGTACCACCGCGAATCAACATTTCCTGTCTCGGACAGAACAGGAGCTTAACGCACTCAATCCCACCGCGCAGCACCGGAGGAATCAGCGCATATATTCCTTCTGCCTCGTTGATCGCGAGAAACACCACATCCGGCTCGACGATGCTGAAGGAAGACACATTTCAGGGAATCTGGCTCTCACGGATTTATTCAGCTTCTCTGTCATCAACAAAAGGAAACGCTTCAACTTCGAACACTTCTTTGGACAGTACGAGGCTTCGCTGAGGACGAACACGATCGAACTCCTCGAAAAACTTAGGATTAGCAACTCCGACATCAAGAAAGAGATCATAGAAATCTTCGCAGCAAAGCTGATGAATTTTCTTCGGAATCCGTACTCCGTCAAGAAAGTTCTGAACACCATTGGGGGAATGCTTCAGTTTCATCCGGTCGGCCCCTCGCTGCTAGATGATTATCGTGCCGTTCTGGCGGGAAAGAAGCCGCAGCAAGAGTATTTGTGCCGTCAGCTCGGAATTGATGCTGATGAATATCAGAAGTGGCTTGCAGCCCTCTTCATGGCGCTCTTCCGCCCACGTCCCGGTGAAATAAATTTGATGGAAGGAATGATCAAGGGACTCTTTGAGAATCCATCACATCAGACAAATGTGATGATCTGCCAATACGTTGATGAGCATGCAGACAAGCGATGTCTGCTCTCGGATCGAGGGTATTCCAACCCGAGCCGAGGGCCGGAAATGCTCGCTTTTAGTTTTAATCTCTGTTCGAATGCATTCATCGTCTACACCTTCACCGATGTCACGCAGTTTGCGGGAGGCACTGTCCCTCCGCAGGTCATCGACGACTTCAGGAAGCAGCCAAAGACAGTGCAGGTGAAATTGCTAACGAATGAGCTCGCCCCCCTAGCTTCCTACAATCGGAATGTTGTCTACCAGTGCGCCCATTCTGTGTTTTGTTCGAGTCAGTCAGTATACGGGCTGCCATAAGACATTGAAAAAGCCAGCCGCGGAGCGGCTGGCTCGGGAAAGGGAGATCGTGAGAATCTATTTCCTGCCTTCCTTTTAGTGCCAGCCCTCTTTCGAGTTCCCCGGCACTACGATGAGTAAAACGTCCACGCCTATGTGTCGCTACAGAAGAGGTAAGTAGCCGTTCACCATTGTGCGTTCAAGAAAAAAGCTTCAACGGTCGGAGTTGTAGACCGTTGACACCGAAGCGCCGGCCTCCGATCCCAAAAAATGGCGGAGTGCAAACTAGCACTCCGCCAGAAACTTAGGGTACTTGGCTTATGCCGCCGTTTTTCTGCCCTTCGGCTTTGCCTTAGCCTTCGCCTTTTTATCTCGTTTAGCAGAAAGCTCCGCTGCCACGGCTTTTTGGAGTTTCTCAATATCCACGCGATAGCGTTTGGCGGCATCCATGAGAACGTCGTCGCGGCTGGCGGTGGATCGCTGATACGCCGAATCCAGCAGGCTGATTTCGAGAAGCAGCTTGCAAAGTTCAGCCTCGTCATAGGTGCCCACTTGCTTAGCCAGAAGCTCCTGTGCGGACGCGGAGTCCTTCTTTGCCTCTACCTTGTGCCGCTTCGCCAGAGCCGGGACCTGGCTGTAGGAAAGATGGCCGATCAGGTAGTGGGCAACCGCCAACAAGTCAGCCTTCTTCAACGGAGCCGATACGCGTTGGAGGATGGTAGCCAAGACACGATGGCGAGTCGTAATGGCCAGTTTCTCCTTTTCGATGCGCTTCCGTTCCTCTGCCCGCTCCCGCTCGACTTGCTGCGGAGAAGGCGTGTTGGGATGGTGGGTGCGGCAGGTCGGATCGGCACAAACCTTGACGACCTGCCCGCGCTTGCCGCCGTCCATGACGATAGCTTCGGTCATCTTGTCACAGGGTTTCTGAACGGCTGAGAGTTTGCTGCTTGCGCCGTTGGGCTTTGGTTTCTTGATCTCCAATTCCACATACTGATTCCGGCCCAACGGAGCGCTCTCGCGCGAATTCCACGCCGCCGAAATCTGGATTAGCTGCGGCTTGGTTTCCAGAGTCTTCTTCACGCAAGCGTCGATCTTCGCCCGGAAACAGTCGGGCGAAGTACAGGAATCCTTACGCACGTCGGGGAAAAGTAGCTTGTTAAATCCGGTTCGTTTCGGACAGTTGGCGCACGAACCTGCTTCGGGAACGAGCGTCTCATCCTGCTTGTCAAACGGCGCGGACGCCAGTTGTAGCAAGATGTTCGATTCGATCCATGCGGCCAACTCCCGAACTGGAATCAGGACTTGGCTGTTGCCCTCGCTTGTCCACAAGCCCCGAAAAGCAGCCGAGAATGCTTCCTGCTGCTGCGAGGCCGGGAGCTTGGCGATCAGCAAAGCGTGGCCGATGGTAATTTGGTCTTTCAGGAATGCCTCAGCCACTGGCGGTATGAGATCAGCGAGTCGAATGCGACCGTAGACATACGCCTCGCTCTTGCCAGCACGTGAGGCGATGGCGGCAATGGTGTAGACAGGCTCTCCAAGTTCCAAGAGTGACTTGAAACCCAGAGCTTCCTCAAGTGGGTGGATGTCTTCGCGTTGCAGATTCTCAACGCACTGCGCCTCGATTGCCTCTGCATCGGTCAGCTTGACTACGCGGACGGGAAGTTTTTGAAGTTCCGCCAGTTTCGCCGCTCTCAGGCGACGTGCCCCGGCTACAACCTCGTACTTGCTTTCTTCCAGTTCGCGTACTAGAAGAGGCGCTAGAATCCCTTGCGTCTTGAAGCTGGCGGCCAGTTCTTCAAGGCTCTTGGCATCAAATCGCTTGCGGGGATTGGTGGCTGACTCCGCAAGCGCGGTAATGGGAACGCTGCGATATTCATGGTTATTGACTGCATTTTGCGTACTCGGCATGATCTTTTCTCCTCTCATATGTCTTTGGTTAGGTGTTCGTGGACTCAGCGCACACGTCGGGCCTAATAACCAAACGGTGCAGGTGTTGGCGGGTTATGCGGCTGCCGCGAGTGCCGCTGGCTCGGGGGCAATGCCCCCGAGGATCACGGCAGCGGTTTGTTGAACGGCTTCCAAGCTCTCGCGGAGAAGACTGGCGTCTCCGTGCCAAAGTTGGATGTAGTCCTGGGATGCGGTTCCGTTCTGAAGTCCGACCGATTGGCAGACCACAAAGGCCACGGCCTCGGCCTCGGTTTCGCGGACTTGTTTGGTGGTTAGGGTGCGGCGGTCGCCACGATGCAACATTTCGTGAGCGATCTCATGGACAAGCGTCGAGAACTCCTCGGCTGGCTGCATCCCTGATAGCAGCGTGATCTTCCCGCCATACGAGAGACCCTTTGCGGGGGCAATTCGTTCGGAGTAACTAAGCTCGACGCTTTGCGATTCCACGAACTTGAACAGCCGTTCGCGGTATCCGCTCACGTCGCCGTTTACTTCGGTCAGCGTTGGCAGTTCCTTGCCTTCGGTTTGGCTGACATCGAAAACGTAGACGGCCCGGAATCCGTACAGCGTCCGCTGACCCTCTGTGGTTGCGTCGTCACTCGGCTCGTCGGTCGCTACATCCTTTGTGCTTCGTTTCCCGACCATCGGGGCGAGAATGAAAATGCCTTTTTCTCCCCGTTTAACGAAGCGGCCAAGCGAGTTCCATGTCCGAAGTCCGGCAACGTTGGTGGCATCGGGCTTCTGGCGTGCGATGAGCATGATGTTGCCGAAGCTGTAGGTGTGAAACTTCGCCATCGCTCCGAGGTATGCGGTGAGGACTTCACTGTGACCGGACTCCAATGCTGCGACGAGGAAATCCACGGCCTCTTTGGTTCGTGTGTTGACTTCTTCTAATTTCATGTTTTTTCCCTTTCCGCCGTTTCCGGCTTGTTTCTTTCTTCACTTGAGCGGCAGCGGGAAGAAACAAGGCGGAACGGTGAAAGGGACAGAACGGAGGCCGAAGGAGGGTGGCAGGGCGTGAGTGAAAGCGCGGTGAGTGCCAAACGGTGTTGGGGTTCGTTTGGCGCGAAACCGGCGCAGTCCGAAACGCCCGTCCGAGCCGCGGCCAAGCGGCGTCCACCCGGAAGAGGGCGAAGTGGACGAAAGATGCGAAGCTACCCTTGGCGTTGCTTGCACGGCTCTTGAAGGCGGGCTGAGTGGGGAAAAAGATGGAAGGAAGACGACTTTGGCCAAGAACACCAAGTGGAAAGTTTTGGCGGAGTCGTAGAATTTACGGTAGTAAGGTGAGCTAGACGGGAAGACGAGCGAAGTCGAATGCCAACAACACCTGAACTACAAATCCTTCTCGAATTTCCGGTTGAGAAACTGAAGGTCGAGTACAAAAGCTGGTTGAAGCTCGACGAGAACCCCGGAAGGGCAACCTTGGCGAAGGCCGCGATTGCCTTGGCAAATGAAGGCGGCGGAGTGATTGTGCTAGGAATGCGCGAGGACAAGGCACAGGGTGGTGCTCTCCGATCTCAAGCTCGACCAAAAGATATTGCGAGGTACAGCCAGGACGATATCAACGCCGCTATCAACCGTTATGCGGACCCGAAATTCCATTGTGAGCTTGCATTTGCCAGCCATCCGGGAACGAACAATGAGCACGCCTTCGTGATGATCCCGGGCGGAATGATTGTTCCCGTGATGAGTGTGCGTGGTTGTGATGGAGTTATCGGTGCACAGAAATGTTACATTCGTAAACCAGGTCCTAGGAGCGAAGAACCCTTCACATCCGAAGAATGGCGCGGTGTGATGGACCGCTGTATTGCGGCGAACCTTGAGAGCATGCTCGCCCCCATTCGCTTCATCTTGCAAGGACATGGAAGTCCGGCGCCAATCCCTGTGGCGATTGATAGGGGCTCGGAACTTGTAGAAGGGACGGGGCTTTTGCCGGAGTTTCGGGCGGAGTATGCTCTTCGCAGGATGTCACAGAAAAGCGCGCCAGTGAAAGCCACCGGAGGTGGGGGCTACAGCTTTGCCGATAAGGTTGCGGCCGGATTTCTTGCGCAAATGCTCAGGCGGAAATTCCCGCTGGAGCCTGACCTTGGTCCGATTGCAGAACTGCACTTTGAGACGCGTGACGCTGGCCACGTACTCGATGACCTGCAGCTCACTCTGAAGCGCGGCATGGACGAGACGCGATGTTTGGTTTCGGTGAAGAGCAATCGTCAGCTTACAAAGGCAGGGTTCAACAATGAATTTGTTCACGACGCCTGGGAAGAGTGGAACGGCGGCACCGGCTCAAAGTTCGATCGTGCGAAAGACATTCTTAGCCTCATTGTCGGCGTCATTGATGAACCAACGTTGCACGAATGGCAGGAATTGCAGAAACAGGCTTCGAGCACTACGCCTGACCGTCTCGTTGCGCGGCTCCAGAATAATGGGCAATCGTCGGCAACGCAGCGAGCGATTTTTGAAGGCTTGCGAAAATCCGCGAACGGAGAAGTTGATGCGGTTGAAACCGCGCGCCTTGTAGCGAGAGTGCGGGTGCTGCGGTTCTCGGAGGCCACAGAGGCCGACTATATCAATCTTTGCGCGGAAATTGTGCGTGACGGAAGTTCAGAAGATGGCGCGAAACTCTGGGACCGGCTCATTCGACTGGCTTCTGAAAACAGGGCCACCGGTGGGTATCTCGATCTGCCAAAGCTGATCCGGGTTCTGAGGCCTGATTTTGATCTCCAGGACTATCCTGATTTTAGGTCCGATTGGAGCCGTGTCGAAGCCCTCAGTGCAGAAAACGTAAGCGGTGTCCGCAGCGTACTTGGAACGGCCATTCAGTTACCGCGCGCGGTTGAGAAAGCGCGCCTGGCTTCGGAGATTGCCGCGCAGAATGTTGTTGTCGTTGCGGGTGAATCCGGGAGCGGAAAATCGGCTGCGATATCGCAGGTTGTTGCCGCAGGAAGTAACGTTCGGCGAACGATTTGGTTGAGTGCCGAGCAACTCTCCAAAACGAGCCAGACGGAACTGGCAACTGGTTTTGGTCTCGGCCACACCATTCCGGAATTGATCAAGTATTCGGGCATTCACGACAGCGTGCTGGTAATCGACGGTTTTGAGAGATTCGAAGGGGAGGCTCGCCGACGAGTAATAGAGTTGGCACGGGCTGTGAGGGAAGAAGGCTTTGAGGGGTGGAAGCTGATTCTAACTTGTCAGCCTCAGTCGCTGGCCTCCGCTCTCGATGCGCTTACTGAAGCCGGCATTTCCGATGCGCATCGGGTGGATTTCGAAAAACCAAAATTGCAGGAAATCCTCGACTCCGTTCAAACTGTCCCCGGCTTGCGCCCTTTGCTGTTGCGAACGGAGTTGCAGCCTATTCTTCGGAACCTGATGGTCCTCGATTGGGTGTTGAGAGAGGACATAGCACAGCGTTTCTCGGCTTCGGGGCCCTGGATCGGAGAGACGGAAGTTATTGACAGTATTTGGGACAGGTGGGTAGGTCCAGGCAGCATGAACCTTGCGCGTGACTCCTTATTGCGGACGCTGGGGCAGCGCGAAGGCGAGAAGTTGAGCGGGGCCGTGCATGTTGATAGCATTCCCGCAACCGAGCTACCGTTGCTGGGGGAATTCGCCCAGCAAGGATTGATACGCGTCAGCCAACCTTCGGTGCAGTTTGCGCACGATTTAATGGGCGATTGGGCCAGGTATCGGATTCTCAAGTTCGCCGAAAATGGCGCGCCGCAGAAAATCAAGATGTTGGCACATATCCCTCGGTGGGGTCGCGCTATTCGTCTATACGCGCAGTCATTGGCTGAACATGGCAGCGGACTCGATAATTGGAAGACCGCGAGTATCCAGCTTGCGGGAGAAGACGCGGAATCGAAACTTGCATCTGATCTCTTTCTGGACGGGTTGCTGTTCGCGGCAAATTCAGTATCACTGCTCGAACAAGTGTGGCCTGATCTTGTTGCCCACGAAGGGCAGATCCTTCATCGTCTTTTGACACGCCTGATGCATGTCGCCTCATCCCCTGACTGGCGGATTAGCGGATTGAAGGATGCCAAGCTGGCGGAGCAATACGAGGCTTGGTTCCGCATTCCGCAACCTCTTTACTGGATTCCAGTCCTTCACGTACTGAACCGCCACGCAAAAGATGTTGCCAAACTGGCTCTGATAAGAACGAGCGAAATCTGCACGCTTTGGCTTCGCACGATGCCGATTGGAATGCCGGGACGGCAGGACGCGGCAGGGCTGGCGTTGGAATTGGCGAAAGAAGCGCAAGGTCTCGTGGCGGAGGGTATGCATTTCGGGGATAAGGACAAAGTGATTTATGAGGCCCTCTTGTCAGCCGCACCGGAATTTCCGGACGAAGTCGCACAGATCGCGCTGGAGCTTTGTGGACGCCGTGACGAACCAGATTATGCCATTCAGCGGGGGCTTGACGAAGAAGAGCGTCAGGAACAACGCCGGGAGGAATGGCGGAGGAATAATCCTGAAGAGAGTCGCAAGAAACGAATGCCTGTGCCGGGAATAAGTTTCCATCGAGAGGGGCCGTTGCGTGCCCCCTCTGCCGATGGTCCATTACGGGCAGTTTCGGATGGTTTTCAATCCGCCGTCATGGACACGATCGCATTGAACGGCCTGATTGCGGCTCGTCCCGATGTGGCGAGAGAAGTATTGCTCGCTGTTTGCATTGAGGAACCAAGGCCCTCGGACCCCTACAACAATAGATCGCGTCTTCATGAAGATTTTGGCCTCGCCGACTGGCGACATGGCTATCCGGCGATGTATTGGAAAGGGCCGTTCCTGAGGTTCTTGCAGAGCGCCCCTGCGCAGGGGCTTGATGCAATTGTTCGCTTGGTGAACTACGCCACGACACGGTGGATTGAGGATGGTCTTGGCCGAGAGCCGACCGATGAAGAGCGGAAGAGAAATGGATTTGAGTTCGAGTTCAACGGAAAACCCGTGTGTTGGGTGGGTAGCCCTAATGTCTACGCCTGGCACCGCTATCTCGGGATGCACGGCGATACCGTCGAATGCGCTTTGATGGCTCTGGAGAAATGGTTTTACGACGAGATCGAAAATCAACGAAGCGTCGCGCAATCGGTGCAATACATTTTCGATCACAGCACGTCGGCAGCCTTCGCTGGTGTGTTGGTGTCGGTCGGGCTCAAGTATCAGGCGCTTTTCGCTATGGAACTTCAACCCTTGCTGGGGAATTTCTACGTCTACCAGACTCAAATGAGCCTGGCGATGAACGAAAGCAGTGAAACCTGGAGGATCTCATTCAGCGGGCAACCTCAAGAGGCGGTAAAGATTGCAGCAGATTGGAACAGGATGCCGCATCGTCGTTTCTTGCTACGGGATATTGGGCCGGCACTTATGCTCCAGCACAAGGGGACGATGGAATATATAACTGCAAGAAAGGCTGAATGGGCCAAACTTGGCCAAGGCAGTGAAAAATCTCGCCTTGATATGGAATTCTTCCTCGCTCGTTTTGATCCCGCAAATTACACCAAAACTCCGCAAGGTGATGGGCAGGTAATGATCACGATGGCCTGGCCCGCTCATTTGCAAAAGATCGCTGACGAATCACAGGGCGAAAGCAAGCTAAAAATGCTTGCCCTCACTTTAGCGTTGCGCGCGAGGCAGTTGCTGGAAGGAGAGGCAGAGCTAAAGCCGGAGGAAGTGCCGGAATTCGCAGCGCAGATTCAGCAGTTGGCGAATTGGAAAGACTCCAGCGACGATGGGTCCCAAGAGCACTACCGCATTGACTCCGTCGCCGGGGGACTTGCCGTTCTTGTAATAAAACATCGAACCTGGCTGGCCCAGGACCCCAATCTTGAGAAATGGTGCCTTGCCACGTTGCGAGAACTCAAGCCTGTGAAATCCGAGCATGACTCTCCGATGTCGATTAACAATCACGGCGCGGAAGCCTTTCTTGGTGAAGCGGGTGTTGCTCTTCTGCAGGAGAACCAAGAAGAGTGGGCGTTGCGGATGGCGTTCGAGGGCGTTACCGGGGCGCACTACAGTTCGACGTTATTTACCTTATGGCGGGCTTATCTGCTGCGTGAACAACTCGGTCAAAAATTCGGGGAGTTGGTCAATGTGATGGTGCTGTGGAGCGCCCTGCGGCGGGCCGCCATTCGGGATGCGGGATACTATGCAGACGACTCCAAGCTTGCAGCTTATAGGACGACGCTGTTTCGGAGGTACGTCACAGGGAAGCTAAGACGATCTCTCATTCCGTTGCATCGGGCGGAAAAACTCGGACGTAGTCTGGTCGAACGAATTGAACGCAGATCAATGTCAAGGGGTGAAAGGCAGCAGAGGAAAGCCCTACGAGAATGGAAAGGCGAGCGCAACGGAGATCGGAAGTTGCACCGTGAGATGCCGGACATCGATCTCGAAGTAATTCAGAAGGGTTTTGGTTTTTTGGCGGCAATGGTACGCCAGCATCTCGCTGACGAAGGGCCACTACTAGAGCTGTATGTCCGGGAGCTCTTTGATTTGCTCACGCGCACGCTGCCGAAACCTAAGGCTGGAGATGAACGCTCAGAAATTCAAGGAACGCCTTACGAGTCGGACAGATGGATCATGGCACGCGCCGCCGAGTTCATTGCTCGCACGAACAGCGTTGAAGTGGCGCGCCAGTTTTATCGGCCTATTCTTGATTTGGGTCCGGCCGCAAAATACTGGGTAAGGGACTTTTTGCAATCCTGGATAATGCAGGGCCTTCAGGTCAGCCCTGATCTGCGCGGCTTCGGATTGATCTGGCAGGATATGGTGGCCTATATCGAGACTCTGCCAGCATGGCAGCCGGGTGAAACAAATTACTGGAGCCGCGCCGAGTCACTGGCGACCGAACTCATGGGCCTGAGCGAAACTGGCGTAGCGGCGTTAGGCGATGCTAAATACAAGGATCTCATCAGTTCAATGGCCGCAACGTTCGAGCGATGGACGAATCGGTGGTTAAAGTATGCTTCTGCGTCGGCCTGGTTTGCGTATTTTCTGCGCACAGAGTCGGGTCAGGTCTTGCTGCCACAGGGAATTAAACAACTCGCAGGCACAGTTGGTTCCTTACCGGATAGCGACTGGCATCGACATGATCTCGGTGCCCTGTTTACGGAAGTGCTGTCGTTATGCTGGAAACACCGGCAGAAAGAGGTCGAGAAAGATGCGAGCCTGCGCGAGGCGTTCCTGCGGCTTCTAACAGTGCTCTGCGCGCGACAAATTCCAGAAGCCTTACATCTCCGTGCCAAGGTTTCTGAAATTCTTGGCGCTTCCTAGAGTGATGGAAGACAGCGTCGGAAAGGGAGCCACGCGAAGCTCCTTCTGGTGGACACGACGTTTTTTTAATTGGCAGTTTCAATTGGTTCTCGTTTCATGGGATCCGGACCGTCCCCTTCGTGACGAACAGAGCGTCCTTGTTTCAATACCGAACACGATCGAGCGAAAGTTCCAAGAGTTAAGTGATTCTCTTTCGGGCCAGAAACATTCCCCCTCCGAATTGACATCGAGTTCCATCCCTCGCGCTGAAGAGCTAATGAGAGTTGCTAGGAATGAGCTTACTGTTCTGTCTGATGAGAATTTCCAGCAGGTCCTTTGGGTGCCGGGAAACGTCTGCGGTCCACTCGCCGAAACCTCCATGCCCATTGACCGCCCTGACCCATTCGGATAGGAATTCCCGTTTGGTTTGGTTCTGCTGGTCATCCTGACCCTTTACCTCCAAGATCAGGGTTTTGCCGTTTGTCAGCCGCACTAGATAATCTGGCCGGAATTTGTGAATGATCCCTTTGAACGAGTACGTGATCTCAAAACCAATGTGGTCGTTCTTTACCCAAGCGCGCACGTTCTGATTGCGATCAAGCTCAAGAGACTCATTGGCTTCCCAGCGGCTGTCGTAAACGCACATGTTTATGTGTGAGTGTTTAGTGTGCTCGCAAGCTTTGCCGCTGTACCAGGGCAGCATGTCGCCTGTGGAGCGGATCGGCCGCTCTGTGTCGAACACCGGCTCCAAGGTTAGGGCGTTCTCAAATCGAATCGCTTCCCAAATGTGCTGGACAATCTTGGTCATGTTCAGAGTGATGACAATCCTTCTCCGTTTGTCATCCTCGTTAAACAGCGGTGGATCGACCACTACCCTTCCGCGCTCAATGTAACGCTCCACCAAACGAACCAACTGGGCGAGAAGGTATTCCCGGCTGCCTTTCCACGTGGGAGCCATCAGGTCGTAAACCTCACTCGCAGTTTCAAACACGATCCGCTGCATTCGGAACCGTCGTGCCAGCTCCTCCAGATGAATTTCCTTCAACTTGGTGAAATCTGGTTTTCCGTCGATCATTGGTGCCAACTCTGCGATCATCGGTGTTTGGTAGGCGTCCAGTACGAGCCGCTTCACCTTATCGGTATCCAGGGATAGCTGAGGCCGGTATTCGTGGTCGATCCGGATCACGTTGGGCCAGGTCATCTCATACTGTGTACGTCGCTCTGCGACGGGCTCAATTCTGGTCTTGCCTGTCGCTGGTGGGGGCGGTGGAGCATCGGCGCTACCTTCGTGCGGAAGAAACGTAAAGGGCACCCCAAATATGTTGACGTACTCTGGCCGAAACAATCCGGTCGCCTCGTCAACGTCATACGATGTTCTACGCAGCCCGCGACCCACTACCTGCTCGCACAAGAGCTGAGACGTGAATGCCCGCAGTCCCATGATGTGCGTAACCGTCTTGGCATCCCAGCCTTCTGAAAGCATCCCCACGGAAATCACGTTCTGAATTTGTTCACCGGGCCGGCCTTCCCTTCCAATTGTATCTACTGTTTTGCGAAGCAACTCGGCGCGGTCCTTCTTCGTCAGCTTCTTTTTCGGCAGAGCGCCGTTTTCTTCCGCGGTTTCCTCACTAGGATCTTCGTCTGCTTCGTCACCGGCGACCTCAACCAGGACCTCGCTAGGTTCCTCCTGTGCTTCGGCTTCGTCCAGCACCTTGGAGTCAATATGCAGGATTTTGTCTGGATCGCACAGTTCCTCAATGCGAATCCTCTTGTGCTCAAACGCATATTGGACGCGCGCCGCCGTGTGGGTTAGGTTGGCCACGGTAATCATCACCGGCGGCGTCTTGATGTTTCCTTCTTTCCATGCTTTCGCTGTTTCCAGCCAGTCCTTTCCCAGGAAGTAGTAGCCCTTGCCGACGAGATCAGGGAGCGGGGTATGTGGCTCCACTTTGCGATTCAGGTCAGGCTTTACTTCCAAGTCAGTGTAGATGTGGTAGAACTTCGACTTGTACTTGCTGTTCAGTTCACCGTCGTCCCGGACCACCACGCGCGGCGTTTTCACCAATCCTGATTCAATTGCGTCATTGAGCCCGAAGTCGCTCACGATCCACCCAAAGAGCGTCTCTTCGCCGCTTTTGCGTCCTGTGGGTGCGAACGGTGTCGCTGTGAGGTCGTAACACATCAAGATTCTGCGCGCGCGGTGAATGCGGTCCAGGCCACCCACCCACTTGGTGGCTTCTTTCAATTCGTCTTTGGAAATTCCCGCAATCTTTACCTTCGGTGGCACGCGCCAGGCATGGTGTGCCTCGTCATTGATGACGAGTAGATTCTCCGCGGAGTGCATCTCGCCGAGTACTTCGCGCACGTAGGCCTCGTCGCTGAGCGCTCCGCGTTTATCCACGCTACGCCTTTTACTGATCTGCTCGTCGCTATCCCAATCGAGCTTGTGCCAGTTGCGCACCTGCACGCGGCACGTTTGCCCTTGGCGCAGCTTGTCTTCCAAGCCCGGTGGAATAATCTGGAACTCTTGGTAGTAGTTTCCCGTGCTTCCTGGAACCAGCACCTCCAGCCGGTTCCTCACCGTCAGGCCGGGCGCGATCAGCAGAATGTTTTTAGAAAAGCGTTTGTCTTGTGGATAAGTGACTTTGTTCAGCACCTGCCACGCGATAAGCATGGACATCAGGATGGTCTTACCCGAGCCCGTGGCCATTTTCGAGCATACGCGCGTGAAGTCACCGCCATCACCGGGGATCTTCATCCCGACGCGATCTGAATCCGGGGCTTCGGCAAGCCACATAAGCGTTTCAATCCCTTCAAGCTGGCAGAAAAAGAAGCGGCGGCTGCTCTCTCGCTGTTCGGTGTCTCGCCAGTGTTTAAGCAGGCGCCGCGTGATGCCGCTTGCTCCGGGATAATCGGCGTTTCGCCAAGCATCCACCCGTGGACGAATCTTGTTCACTAGCGGCAGCTCAACAAACTCGCCTGGATCATCAAAGGACTTGGAGGCGTCGGAAGCTCGGATGTAGCCTGCCGGACGGCGTCCGGGTTCGCGTGTAAATCGCCGCGTTTCGCGGTCGTATTTCCAATGCTCAATAGGCTCGTTGTAGGGCGAGGTAATGATGAGCTGGTCGATGGTCGCGGCAGGCGCTTGTGTCGCCATCACTTCACCTCGACGACCTTGAGGCTTTCGATGCCCCGATCGTCGATCACTTTCAATGCAATTCGGTTGTATTCGCCGGGGTCAAAGGGCAGAGAAATAGTCTTTCGGTAGGCTTCGATCAAGTCGGGATCAATCTCCGCTTTTAGGTTCCGCGCGAGCCGCGCCCATCCTCCATCTTCGTCCGCGATGGGGAAAAACACTTGGCGGGGGTACAGGCTGCGGCCGTCGTAGTCTGTATCTAGCATCCACATTGCAATTTTCGATGTGTCGCCTGATTCTATGGTTCCAGTTCGGGTGTTGTAGTAGTCGAAGCCTTGCACCTCGACCTCCCACTTGCCTTTGTGGTCGCCCTTGGTAATCCTCCGTAGATCGATATCGGGACGTCCGACGAGCCAGAAGCTTTGGTTCGAGGCACGCTTCTTTTTCAGATCTTCCGTCAGCAGGTCGGCGTTCATTTGGGCCGTCAAAAAAGTCATGCCCGTTTTCTCTTTGGTCATCCCGTCAATGTCCTTGGCAGCTTCGGGATCAAATTCGAACGCAGCGAACACGAGAATCACGGGTTTAGGACTGAGAGTTCGTGCTTCTTCCCAAGCAAGCTCTACCTGCCGTTGTTCGAGCAAGCTGTGCTCGGGACCAAAGGAGATCACTACGCGCTCGGGTTTGACTCCTTTCGTTTCAGCATCGGCGTGGAGCCAGCGCGTGCCGGACAGCGGCTCGACACGGGAGAAGTCAATGTGCTGGCCGCCTTTCCCTCGAAGTCCAGTTTTCAGCAATTCGTCGCGCCATTCGGTGTGCCGAAGTGTAGGGCCAGAACGCGTGATGGAAGTGTCAGCAATCAACGGTGGACCTTCAATCTCGTCAAGCGACTTGACCGTTGGAGCCGGCACCGCCTCCACTGTGAATGGTCCAGTAACCCGAACACGGCTCTTGTCCAGGTACGGCTGATCGCAGAGAGTTTCCTGCTCGGCATAGTGCGCAATGGCTGCATCAATTTGCTCGCGAGTCATGTTCTCGCGAATCTCGGGATTATTAGCAATGGATTTCAAAGTCACATGAGGCACGCTTTTGTAATGAAACCCACTTCCGACGCCTTCGTCCGGATGGGCGAGTTCGTAGTAATCGAAGTTTGCCGCCATCAAGCGCTGCTTCGCAAGCGTGAGAGCGACACGAGACGTGTCGCATGTTATCCAACGGCGGCCCCACTGCTCAGCAACATAGGCGGTAGTGCCCGAACCGCACGTGGGGTCGAGGACAAGGTCGCCAGGGTCAGTGGTCATCAATACAGCACGTTGGACAACCTTGGAAACGGTTTGCACAACATAGATTTTGTCAGCCATGAAACTAGCGCCCACGTCGTCCCATTTGTTGTTAATTGGGAATACGGGAAAATCTTCCAGGTAGCGAACGTACCCGATACGATTCGCCGTCGCTTCGAGTCGTCTCGCGAGCATTAAGTTTTTGACTCCTGACTCATTGGTTTTCCAGCGGGCTTGAAGACTCGGCCGGTACTCCTCCCCGTCGATCTCTATGGGAAACCAGCAGGCCGCACCCTCTCCCTTCTCACGGCCAACGCTCTGGCTCGTGAAGTTGTCTAGGCTGTAAATCCGATCACCTGCCGCAATGGTACTCAAGTCCATCTTCTCCTGAGCAGATAGATAGCGGCGTTTCCCATCCGCGGATTCGATGCGGTTGTAATTTGTTGCTCCCTCTTGTCCTGCGGCTTTGGAAAGGTAGAGCGGTCGGTATTTCAATTTCTCAAAGTTGCGAGCGTGCCAAACGAGATAATCACACGTGCCGGGCAAATACAGAACGGTCGCTCCGGTGGTCTTCGCAAAGGTAATGAGCGAAACAAAATTTTTCGCACCGAATATCTCGTCCATGAGATCCCGGACTAGGTGGACATTTTCATCGCCGATTTGCACGAAGCACGATCCAGACTCATGCAGCAAATCTCTGGCGAGCAGTAGACGGTCACGCAAATAGGTCAGGTAAGAGTGAATGCCTAATTCCCAGGTATCGCGGAACGCCCGGATCATCTCCGGCTCCTGGGTCAGATCTTCATCTTTGCCATCCTTAACTTCGCGCTTATTTGTAAATGGCTGGAAGTTGGAGTTGTAGGTCTTGCCATACGGCGGGTCGATATAGAGGGTTTGTATCTGACCGGCCATACCCTCCTTTTCTAGCAACGAGTTCATCACTATCAGCGAATCACCCGCGATCATGCGGTTCGACCACCCATGAGCATGGCGATAGAAGTCAATGGCTTCGCGCAGAGGCGGATTTTCTTCCCGACGTTCGAAGAGTGATGGCTGCACTGGCAAACCGTTGCCGTTACGCTTACGCACGGCTTCGATGATGGTGTGGGGATCAATCCGCTCATGTACGTGCAAGGAGACCGTCGGGACTTCAAACGAGCTGTGCTCTTTCTTGCCCGCCCAGACCAACTGCGGATCAAGATGCGGATCGTAGTCCAATTCCTGGCGCGGTTTTACCGATGGCACGGGGGCAACGTGGTCGTAAGTCTTGTGCGTCGGTGCAACGGGATCGGTCTCGGGCGTCACTAACCCCACGGGCGGGTTGTTGATGCGTTTCTTGTCGCTGTGCTCATAGCGCTCTATTGGACGCTTCGGCGGCTTGCCACCGCTCGTCTTCCCTCGCGGCATCTACTTGTTACCTCTTTGCGTGAACAGTGTTTGGGGGAACGCTGAATTCTAAGCTGCGAGAGTGCCAAAAGCCAGTGGCGGGCATTATGCAAGGAGCTTGGCAGGAGTTCACAAGTAGATGAATGGCACTCCATCACTCTTGAGGCGCTCAAGTTCAGAACCGATGAAAGCTAGTCTGAACCAACCGGACTGCATACGCCACCGTTGATCGAACGGGCCAGAGAACAAGTCGGGTGGGAAGGCAATTCTTGCGTAAGGATTCTCAAGCACTACGGTTCGGATCGTGCCCCGATACGAATAGCTCGTCTTGCCGTCGGGCGAAAGCTGATGAAGGAGTTCGAACTGGTCGGATGTCTTGATCTCTTCCCCTTGTTGCCTCCTGGCGTCCAGTCTTCTCCAAACCTCAACCCATAGGTGATTGAGTTGGTAGGGAGCCAAAATGGCAATTGCGCTGAACGTAGTGTTGCAGTCAGGTCTTAGCTCCGCGCGTCCGGAGTAGTGATAGCTGCCCGGCTCGGCCCCGAGAGGACTGGTTGTCTGACGAACGTACTCCCCGAAGGCTGCTGAAAGGACGACCTGTGGCTGAACGCTGCGGTGAAAATTGCTGCTCCAGAGCACCAGTGTGCAGCAATCGTCTCGATGCTGTTTGAACTGCTTTGCGGCGGCTCGAATTTTCGCTTTAATTGCTGGACAAGGGCTGAATCCTCCAGAGGGCGCTATGGCAGGGTCATCGAACTCCTTCACTTCAAATAGGCATTTTCCCGAGTTGTGGTCAACACTGTAATCTGGCTGCTTTTGAGTCGAGGTTGGAAGGCGAGTCCATCCAATATTCTGGGCGTCTAGGTAACGCTCGAAAGTCAGTTCGGACTCAGTTTTCAGCGCCATCTGATTCTTTGCTCCAATTCAGCCTTGGAGTCCAGAGACGCGTCTTTGTTTGTGTCGCAGATTTCCCGGAGATACACGGCAGAAGGAAACTGCGTAGAAGGGCGCCCACTTCTTCAAGGGATGGGGCCTTGTCTCCTGGATTCAGTCGGCTCACGAATGCATTCCATTGCAGCTTCTTTTGGGCATCATTCAGAAATGCTTCCGTTAGCGCAAAGGGAATAGTTTCAGGTATGGGCGAGCCACGTCGTTCAAACGAAGCAAGGATCGCGCTGCGCAAGGACGCCATCTCGAATGTCCAAGTGTTTGCCATAAGCCAGACATCGTAAAAGTCCTTCATGCGGCTGTTGCGAATATCGAGCACAACCATCGCATGGAATTTTTCAGCGATGCTGGCTTCTCGCGGGTATGCACGAATGAGAGGTGCTTCCATGGGCAAGAGGACAGGAAACGCAGCCAGTTCGGGTTCAGGGTACACGGCATCGCCAAACCCGATGTCGATCTGCATCGGAATTCGCGCTCCGTCCAAATCGGCCAGGAGTTTGATGCGGACGCCATCGTATTCGTCATCCTCTTTGATTTTAGTGCCTTCGATCGATGCGCTGTCGAATGCAAGGCCGTCTGCTTCCTGAATCTCGCAGATTCCTCTGATCGTTTGTTCGACATCGCCGATAGCGGATGATCCTTGTCCGAGTAGATCCAGATCCTTTGTGGGCCGGTGAGTGTGGCCGGTCCACAGGGTAAAGAGTGTGGCTCCCTTGAGGGCAAATTTGTCCCGATATGGCGACCGGCCCAGACGATACAAGAAGCGTTCAATCGCGTATCCACCAAGCACGCGTTGGTAGTTCTCGCTTTTGCTCTGCGCGAGCGAGAGCAGGCGCGCGCGGATCGACGCCGCTGTATTCTTGCGTGGCTCAGGCGTCACAGCGCCTCCATATAGGGGCGAATGACATTGCTAACCCGGCAGATTTTGGCGTAGCGGTAGACTTCATTGGTGCTGGCCTTTTTCTGGTGAAGACAATCCTTTAGCGCCTCGATTGCGACATCGAGTCCGATTTTGTTGCGAAATTTGAAACAGTCTGCGACGGTCTTGGCGGCGGAATAAACGCGAACCTGGACACCCTCGACCTGATGGTTTTCGATTCCCTGGGCCAGCGATGGTCCAGACAGCCGAACGATCCTGAGTGAAGGAGAACTGAGCACGGGTTTTCTTGCTCCCTTACGGAGAGCGATCCAAACAGAAGGGGGACTCTGGGTCGTGATCTCGTGAAAGGCAAGTGCAGAGAGCAGGCAAACAACAGCTTCTGGCACGCGTTTCGCCACTTCAGCGTAAGAGTGGCGTTCCGTAATGTTGGCATTCGGCACGGTGTAGATTCCGCGTCCGGACCGATTGAGCTTGCCCTTGCGGTGGAGACGAATAAGATACTCCCGCGGTAGGCCGATACGCTCGATGTCGCGGGGCCTGACCATTCCGTGTTCGCCGATGTACCGCATAATCTTTTGAATAGGCTTTGCCATAGCGTGTGTCTCAATACGTCATTACTTAATCATATCTAATGACGTTTTGCAACACACCTCGGTACTTACCTCAAATACCCTGCTCCAAACTGAGATCTGTCATCGCGTTAGCTGTCGAGTGAGAAAACTCAACAGCAGAACTCTTGGAAACCTCGCTACTCAATCTTTGGCGAAGATCAGCTGCGTCATTGGTGTAGATCTTAGCGTCGAGGCTTGCGCGGGAGATGGAAACGTAAGCGAAGCGGGAGTTGAGCAGGTCCGGGTGGACACTGGTATCCGCGTGAACGATGACGCGCTCTGCGGTAAGGCCCTGGGAACTGTGACTGGTGACGGCATACCCGTGGTCGAGATGACGATGCTCGTTGGGGTTGAATTCGATCTGGCGGTTGTTGTCGAGGCGGACGGACAGGCGACCATCGGGGTGGATCGCCTCGATCACAGCCATGTCGCGATTTGCAACGCCGAGTGATTTGTCGGGGGCAGTAAACTGGATGCGGTCGCCTACGGACAGGTCGCGTTCTATTTCCTGGTAGACGCTGACTCCGGTAAGGCGTCGGGGATCGTAAGTCGCAAGCTCTCCGTTCGCTTTCTGGACTGTGAGCTGATTTTCGGCTGGGTTGATCGCGACCACGGTTGCATAGGCGGCGGCTTCGATTCCGATGGCTTTGCTGCCACGTGCGTAGCGAACCACGTCGTTGATCTCGTAGTGGCTTGCCCAGGATCGTTCGGCTCCGGTCATGTCCTGACGCTGAACCAGGACACGAAAAGTATGATCTTCCGGCGCAAGGCTTCCGTTGGCCTTCAACTCGTGGCGAACACCAACGTTCAGCTCGCGGCGGGAAGCATTGTCCGGTGAGACGATAAGAGTGTTCTGGGACGATTCGACGTAGCTCTTTGCGATCACGCGGATGCGCTCTTCCGCGTTGGGAATTTCCTTCAGACGGCCCTGCTGTTGGAGCACGTCGAGCGCGGCAGAGACCTGGCCTGTGGCGAGCAGCTCGACGGCAGATTTCAGAGCCGGGTCCTGCTGGCGAACGATCTCATCCAGTCTGGCCGTGCGCATTCCCGCTTCCTGCAGTTGCTCGAAGGGACGGCCCGCTTCCACGCCCTGATGCTGGCGGATATCGCCGATCAGAAGCACGCGGTCATTCGGACCAAGCCGCGAAAGGAACTCGCGAATCTGATTCGTGCTGGAGAGGCTCGATTCATCGACAAGATAGAAGTGCTTTTGCTCTCGAAGGTCGGGATTCGCAGTGCGGGCGAGGAAGCCTTGCAAGGTTCCAGCTTCGATGCCGGCCTCATTGAGTTGGCGCGCCGCGCGGGAGGTCGGTGCAAAACCCTCCACCTGATAGTCCTGACTTTCCGCGACGCTGCGGATGACCGTGAGCGTGGTCGTCTTGCCTGAGCCAGCGAAGCCTTGAATTGCTTGAATGCGGTCCGGCGCGTTGAGCACGTCCTCTACCACGGTCTTTTGTGCCCGGTTGAGGTGCGGGTGCTGGTCGGCAACCGCGATGGCCTGCGGACGCGGAAGAACCGGCCGGATACGGTTTTGGCCGTCACGGACTCTGCGGATAATTTCATGTTCCGCCTCGATAGTTTTCGCCGTGGTGAACTGACGACTAGGCACGCTCTGCGGGCGCTCGACGATTTGAAATTCTCCGGACGCCAAGCGGGCGTCAAGATTGGCGCGCACCTGGGCATGGGTGATCTCCCCCATCCCACGGCGGAGCCCGTCGCGGATCAGAGCACGTTCGTCCACAACCGCCTCGCGCTCGAAGTTTTTGTCGCGGGAAAAGGTGAGAGATTCTTTAACGCGGTCAAACGAATTGACAGATTTCTCTTGATGTTGAGACCGTTCCCGCGCTGCGCGTACAACAGCGTGGGCTTGGTGTCCGAAGTCTGCCGCCAGCTTCCGATGCGCGGCCATCACCTCTCCCGGCGAGTGGATCTCCTTGCGGTCACGCGTGGAGTGCGCAGCGATCTCGGCAGCTTCTTTCCCCGAGCGACCCGTGCGTTCAAGGTACTCACGAATTTGTTGGCTCCGGGGACTGGAAGCGTCGAGGTATTCCTGCGTGTAGCCCTTGATTTCCGGCGCACCGCTCCGCCCGGTGGTGATTTCGTAACCGAGTTGGCGCAAATGATAGGTCAACTCGGATTGATAGATAGCCGTGGCGAACTGTTGCGAGGCGAAGAGACTTTGCGGCTGGATGGCGCGAGGTTGGCGGTTGTCGCGTTCCGTAATGTTGAAAACCACTGCGTGCGTGTGTAGTTGCGGCGCGACATAGCCATCGACGGGGCGGGCGGTATCGTGCTCAAACTTGGCGGCAATAAACCTGCCCGTGGTCTCTGGCGGATGATTCCCGCCTATGCGAGCTTGCGTATAGTGTTCCAATTGGTCGAGGGCAACGCGGACGCTCTCCCGGTGCGCTTCACGCACTCGCTCATCGCCGCCGACTAGCGCGGTGAGCGAGACAGATTTGGGCGCGGAGAAGGTCGCATCCCAGCCTGCCCGGTGCTCCATCGTCTTGACAGTTTTCCCATCTGCATCCTGATATTCATACGACGCCCGTTGCCGAACAAGCTGGTCGCCGGTCTGCGGATGCTGGCCCTGGCTGAGTTTCGCAAAATCCTCGGCAGAGACCATCCCGGAAAGGCCGAACTGTTCGGCCAGTCGCCCTTGCCATTCACCCGCGATCACGCCGCGCTGAGACCAATAGTTCTGTTCTTTCGAGGTGAACTCCTTCTGGTGGTAGGTCTGCGCCTGGCCAGCAGAGAGCGGCTTGGAAATGGTCAGCATCGCAGTTACTATCCCCGAAGATTGAGGCTTTGTTGGGCGTTGACGTTCCTCTCAGCCTCGCTCTCTTGTGGCACGATCTCCGTCGCGGTCCGCGGCGATTTTCGCGGCGGCGTGGGCACATTTGGGTCCGGCTTCAGTTCATGCGGACGCAAGTGGGGCTTAGCCGCTCCAATGTTCCTTGGATCGTAGGGGAGACTGTCTTCGGGTGTATCGCGGAGATCGAAGTCACTCGTCACAACCGGCATATCGAAGTACGGGAATGAGAAGCGCGTCACATAGTTCTCGTACTTCATATATGCGTGGAGGTCCGGCAGTCCGGAGATTTCGGACTCCATTACCAGCGGTTCAACCTGCCGGTCGAGCGCGAAGTTTCGCCCAGCGCGGGAACCGTCGAAATGGGTCTCGCGTAGCCGTTCGATCTCGACCTTTCCGATGAAGTTGCTGACCCACTCACCAGCAGTCGGCTCTTTCGTCTTCAGCCAAATGCTGGTTGCCGGTTGGGATAGCATCACCTCGGCCAGGTGGCCGTAAAGGTATTCCAGTTGGGCCTTTCCTTGGAAACCCAGAATGACGGGGTTGTTGCTCTTTCGATTTTCTGTAATGGCGGTATGGAGCTGCGGCAGCTTTTGCAGACTGGCCAACTCGTCGATCACGAACCAGGCCCGCTTCTGTCCCTCCTTCGGCTCGTTTAAGAGACGCAAGACGAGCAGGTCGATCCATAGGCTTTGAAGCGGTCGAAGTGCCTCACGTTCTGCCGGAAGAGAGGTGATGAAGATCCATCCCTGCCGCGTCTCGGCCCATTCCGTGGCCGACCACTCGCCGTTCCCGTCGCCCTTGTTCGGCAAGAGGCGGAGGCTGTCGGCGACGAGTCCAAGCGAGCCAAGAACTCCAGCGCGCTGTTGGTGCGCCCTCGGGTCGATTAGGTGGGCATGCTCTGTTCCTTTCAGCCTTCGGTCGATTTCCTGCGGGTCCGACATCCACTTCACCAACTCCTCTGGCGTCGGGCCGTAGGCCATCAGGAAGGCGAAGATCTTCTGGGGGGACTCGATGAAAAATTCACCCTTCTTGTCCTGCGGCGGCTGAAAGAGAGACACCGCCAGAGCCTTCGCCTCGGAGCGTCGGCGGAGTTCTTCAGAGGGCCCCCAGTAGGGACATCGCTTATCGAGCGGATTCAGGATAACGTCGCCGTTTTTCGGGTCGTAAAAGCGCTTGACGAACTCGCGTGCGGGGTCGTAGACGATCGCGGAATCGCCACGATATCTTATCTGCCGAAGAAGTTGGAGCATGATCATAGTCTTGCCCGCGCCAGTATCTCCGATGATCTGCATGTGCTGGGCCTCCGCCCGCTGCGGTATGCGGATCATTGTCTTCATTTCGTTGGTCTTAATGCCTATGCCATCCCCTGCGACCCTGTCGTTGAATTCCCTTGGAGTCATCATCTCGGGGCCTTTCAGTCGTCGTCCGTATCTCAGCGCCTTGCGTCGTCGAACGTCCTTGGCGATGGAAAACGGGAGCTGGATGACCAGTGATAGCAGACCGAAAAGCAGCGGGAGCTTGTAGAGATCGAGAAGGCCATCGCTACCATAAACTGCACTCCTGAGATAGGCGCTCAAAGAAGCGTCGATATATCTCTGCTCCGGCGCTAGGTAAAGGATCGTATAGCCCTGCTGCATGGCGGGCTGCGAGAGCGCGAGCGGGATCGGCTTGCCGCCCGGTTGCGGCGTCGTGCCGTCCGTCACGTCGGTGTTCGTCGCCAGACGCGGTTGAATTCCGCGAGCACCCACCATGAGCATCCGATACTTGTCTCGGCGGCTCGTTCCGATTGCTCCTGCAACGCTCGATCGGATGTAGGTGGGCGTGTAGAACCGCTGTAGGGGGCTGTTGCCGAAAGTGAACCGACAGTAAAGAAAAACTCCGGTAAGAACGAGCGCCATGAATACCGCCCCGTACGTATAAATCGGGCTGTGCGGCGGCCAGATGATGGATTCCTTGCGTCCCCATTTTGTCATAGCCATCGCTATTTCCTTCCTGCGGAAGCGGCCAGCTTTCCAGCAAGGGCGTGCTTTGCCTCGCTGATTTCGTCGAGCAGTCTGTCGAACGCCTCCGGCGTGAGTCTCTGGCCTGCGGCCAGAGGCCGCAACACATTTACCAGGAGCAAGCGAACCCCAAGAATCTCCGCGAGAGATGGATCGTTGGCCGAGTCTTCGCGCAGCTCGCGGAGGATTACGTCGCGAACCCATTCCCCCAATGCGCACCCGTGCGCTGCAGCTGCCACCTGGACCGCTGCAAATTCGGTCGGTGTCAACTTAGTATTGAGTGACTGATTGCGGCTTTCCCGGCCTCGGACGGCGCCTTTCTTCCTGTCTGTTTCGAAATCATTGAGCAGCATCAGGACCTCATTTCTCCGTTGGGAACGGGAAGCTAACAGGTTCCCGAGCTCCAAGTAAGTTCTTTCTTGTCAGAGCAGAACGGATCAGGTTCCGAAGGAACCTAAACAGCTCCCTATCAGGGGTGGAGTGTCAAAATTCTTCCGGTGCGAAGCACCGTTTTGGCAGCACCACGAAATTGAATGGCCGATCATGCTTTCACGGCGCGCACAGAAGCCGTGGACTCCACCCCGGCTGCAAGCTTCTTTGTTGGCTGCTCCGTCGCACCATTGCTCGGGCCTTTTCGAACACGCAAAGCGGGGGCAACCTGCTTGGCGTGTGCCGTCTTCAGGAAGTCCTGGAAGTCGCGGTCCTTTGAGAAGACATAGTTGAGCGCCTTGTCCACAACATCGTCGGCGGATGCGTGGATGAAGGCGGCGTACTGATCGACCTGCGCGGCTGTGACCTCATCGAGCCGAACAGAAGCACAGATGTGGCGGACTTGGTTGATCTCAAGCAGTGGCATATTTGTTCTCCTTTATAGACAGTGAAATTAAGCAATCTTTCTGTTGGTAACGGCGCTAGGTTCCCCACGTTGCGCCTCGAATACCGGCTCGATCAGGAAGCGTTTCGCGTGGCGGTCGTATCCACGAAGCGCTAATACTTCGCGGAGGATGCGACTCCCCGGCTGCCGATCGACATGGACGACCAAATCAACTGCCTCTCCGATCTCGGCTTCGGTGTCGGAGAAAGTCGTTTGCGCATGGTTTCGCATAACCAGATTGGCGAAGCGCCGAAGTGCCTTCTCGGCTGAGTTCGCATGAATGGTGGCCAGCGAACCGGCATGGCCTGTGTTGAAGGAATCGAGCAGGGTCCGGGCTTCAATTCCACGCACTTCGCCCAGGATGATCCGGTCCGGTCTCCACCGGAGAGCGGACTTCAAAAGGTCGTCGAATGAGATGTTGGCTTTAAACGTGTCGGTCTGGCATTCGACTGCCAGAATGTTCGGCTTCTGGATGTGAAGCTCGGACGTATCTTCGATGACGACGATGCGATCTTGCTCGGGAATAAAATCAGCAAGAATCCGAAGCAGTGTGGTCTTTCCGGTCCCGGTTCCGCCACTGATAAGCAGCGTCTTTCCGCTGCGGATTTGCTCCGCCAAGAAGTCCGCAAGCGGGCGCGTTAGCGTGCCACGAGCGATAAGGTCATCGACGGTGTAATGCCTACTGGTGAACTTCCTAATTGTCAGGGCAGGTGAGGGGCGCACAACGGGAGGGATCACTGCTGCAAGGCGGCTCCCATCTGGCAGCTGGGCGTTCAGGAGTGGATTATCTTCGTCGAGTTTCTTGCCGAGCTGATTGGCAATGACTTCAAGGCCAGTGCGGAGTTTGCCGGCGTCGAAGGAAATGGTCTTTTCTTGGCGGATAATTCCGTCGCGTTCGTACCACCATGAGGCATCGGGATTGCCCATGATTTCGCTGATGCTTTCGTCCAGCAACAGCGGCTCGATCGGCCTAAGGAACGGCAGGATCAATTCGAAGCTCATAGGGGGAACCTCACAGTGATGGAAGCCCAGCGGATAGCCGGGCTTCCGAGAGTGAAGAGCAAGGGCCTACGCCGCTGTTTCCTCCTGGGGCGTTTCCTCCTGCTCTTGATCTTCCGGGGCCGACTTCTCGGCGCGGTCCAGCTTCAGGATCGAAGCGACCCGAATTTCCCAGACGCGCTGCTTCGTGTCGGTCTTCTTGCTCTCATACTCCCGGCTGCGTAGTTCGCCTTCCACCTGAATATGTGCGCCCTTGGTGAGCGTCTTGGCGAACTCTGAGAGCTTGCCGAAGACTACGCAACGGTGCCATTCGGTGTGCGAGATGTACTTGTCGTCCTTCTTGTAGGAGGACTTGGTTGCCAGCGAGAGTGTCGTGAAGCTCCGGTTGTTGTTGCTGCGAACTTCTGGGTTGCCGCCGAGGAAGCCGATGAGGGTTACTTTGTTCTGGTACATAAGAGTGTCTCCGTTTGTTGAATTCGCCCGTTGTTGCTCGGGTCACACTGGGCGGAGCTTAGCGAGTGGGCCCGGCTCCCAAGTGCCGAAGGTCTGCTTTCTGGGAGGGGCCCGAGAGAAGTTTGAGCGGCGTTCTTTGCCGTGGTTCTCAAACTTGTTTTGGGAGGAACCGAGACCCCGAAGGGGCGCTTAATGCGAAGCAGAAGACCGAGTGCCGCCGGGCGCCGGAAAGGCCCCGAAGCTGTGACCGAGCAAAAGACGGATACATAACGGCAGACACGCTCCAGACCAAAGTTGTCATCTGCACACTGACTGCGGAAGTTCACAGCAATTGCAATGCGATTCGAGCTGGCATGTCCACGATAAGAAGGGCGCAATTCGCCACTGTAGTTGCACGTCGAAAGGCTCTGGTTCGCCTTCTCCACCGGACACGAGGACAGGTAGGAAAAGCTAGCCGGATTAGCAGCATGAAAGGACATGAATAAGCCTCTCGGCAGGTCGATGAATCCCTAGCTGAATGCCTGGTCCGCCCGGAAGCGCACGATGGTCAGACCGAGGGGGTTCACGGCAAGCTCATTGTTTTTCACATTCTCGCGAAAGACATAGGTGACGCTGGCTGTCCATCGCTCCCGCTTGAGTTCTGAATGATCCGCGGGGTTGGTGTACACCTTCTCGAACTCGATGCGCGCCGAATACGGTGACTGTCGCAGGTCGTCCAGGATAACGTTCTTGATCTCGACATCGACATACGGCAAGGTGCTGTCTTTGATGTAGTTCTGAATGCTGTTGTCCTTGCGTTCCTGATCGATCACGGCGCGTTGCACGTCGCTATTGAGGAAGTAGAGCGACTGCGTTTGATCACGTTCGATCGTGAAGCGATTGCGACTGAAATACAGTTCTGCCCAGCGGGTAAGGTAGTACTTGTTCTCCGCTTCTTGCGGGCGATACTGAAAGTTCCGATAGTCAATCGTTTCCGCGTGGCCCACGTCGTTAATACGGACGATCATCGGGTGCATGTTGGCGAGGGCTTGCTGACTCTTGAAAGTGAGTGCCGACAGCGCGATACAGACGCCGGCGAGCACAAGCACGGTCACCTTCAAATAGGTGTTCATCACGAGTGGATTGCCATACTGCTCCAAATAGCGTTCCGCGGCGCGAGTGATCTCCGGGGTACCTTTCGTTTCAATGCTCCTGGCTTCAGTGCTCATTTTGACCTCGTTTCTTATCGTCTGCCGTTTACATGACGGCCCGTAACGCCAACATCGCTGCGCCTAGGCCTCCACCATGCCCAGCAGTGCTGCCGGTGAATAGGCTGTGCGTCATGGTCGGAATCTTGAAGAGAATGTAGACGTTGACCAGTACAAGAAGGATCAGAAGGGGCAGCGTTTGAACCATCGTCGAGGGATCTGACATGCTCTGGCCGAGTTGGATGTAGTAGTTGGTCAGAACATGAGACAGAACATTCATCGTGGCTGCGGCGACGACTTTGTAAAAACTGAATCCGAGATACGCCTTTAGCCAACTCCAGAACAGCCAATCTAGCTTGTCGAACACCAGAAACGGGATAAAGACCGGCCCGAGCAATCCGATGATCGTTGCCGCAATCGCGCCATAGGCCAGAATTGCGGAGATGATTCCTGCCAATAGGGCTAAGAGAAACTGAACGACAAAATACACAATCGCGTAGTACGGCGACATCAGACTGTTCAGCAAGGATGGTCCCGTCTTTGACGATGCTGTGTGGATCTCGTTCAGCATGGTGGCGGAACCATCTGCCCCAATCAGGTTCACAAGATTGATTGTGCCTCCATCAATGAAGCCCTTGATGGAAAACCCAAGTCCTGGAATAGAACTGTCGTAGTAGTTCACCATCACGTAGGCGAAGGTGAGCAGCATGAAGAGGTTGAGGAACCTCCCCATGCTGAACCCTGCGCCGCCGTGCGCCGATGCGAGTGCTTCCTGCACGCCGAACCAAACCAACATGATGGTTGCGAGCGCTATGACGATGTGAATCCCCATCGCTGTAATAGAAGGAGCTGCCGAGGCTGCAAGCGATCGGCACGCCTGAGCGATAAAATCAAAAAGACCTGTCCCCATGTTCGCCCTCCTGTCGTCCGCTCATGCGTCTGGTCAGTACGCTTGCGTGAGGAGATTCGCCGCACCGCCGCTGGTCGTCGTTACGTTGGCGTTGTAGTAGCTCTCGTACCCTGCCGAATCACGGAATGCCGATTTCATCGAGTCCTGCTGCTGCTTTTGGGCAACGATCTGCTGCAGGGCAAGATTGGCATTGATCTGGTTTGCGTCTTGCAGCGTACGCAATTGCAAGAGCAGGGCTTGGTTAATGCGCTGCAGTTCGGCCATGATGGTCTGCTGCGAGGGGTCCTGGGTTTGAGTCGCGGCTTCCAGGTTCGCGATGTCGGCTTGCCTTGCGGTCTGGTTGGCGCGAATGGTGCCGAGTGCTTGCAGGTTGTTGGTCATCACGGAGTCGCTGAGGTCAACCGTGGCACCTTGCGCGGCAATCTGCAGCTGCCCGGCCGTGCTCGCGGTGCTGTAGCCAGGAATTATGTTGTTGGTGTTGGGAACGCTTACTTGCTGGTACGCGGATGTGGCCCCCTTCCCGGTGTTCGCGGAATTTAGCCACCCCATCGAATTGCCATAGGTATTCGAGATTTGCTGCAGGAGTAGCAAGTCGGAGGTTGGAGACAGAAACCGCGCATAGAGGATCCTGGGCGCGAGGATCATCTGGTGGGTGAGGTCGTATTGCTGCTTTGCGACGTTATAGGCTTGCAGGGCTGTCGTTGCGATCTTCACGGTGTTGGTGAAGATTTGTTGGCCTTGCTCAATCTGGTGAACCTCGTTGGCGATGGACGCCTCTTCGTTCTTAATTTGCGTGACGGCGTGACCTGCCTGTGTAGGATCGAAGACGACGCCGGAACCGAATTGTGCATTCGCGAGCGGTTGCAATGCCGCCGCAAACCCAACGGCGAGCACGGTAAGGGTTAGTTTCTTCATTTGTCTCATCCCTTCGTCGCCGTTGGTTTCGTGATGCTTTACAGCGGTACGGCTTTACTGCTGTGCAGCGAGAATGTCTTTCTGGAGCTGCGCAAGACGGTCAGCCTTTGGCTTGCACCTTGCGTCGCGTTCTTTCTTCTTGGCTTCCAGGTCGGCCATCTGTTCCTTGGTTAGAGTCTGTCCCGTCAGAAGTCTTGTGGCCCCGGAGTTGTCTTCCTGCAGGCAGTCCTTGGCATAGGCCGGGTATTCGGCGTTGTATTGATCCTGCAACTGCTTCACTTTTGCCGCTTTGCTCTGACAGCCGGCGAGGGTGAGAGTCCACAGAACTAAGAGGGAGAGTGCAACGATTCGCATGGAAAGCCTCCTCAAAACGTCTGTGGAATAGTGTGGTTCGAGTACGCAGGAAGAAGCAAGTCCTGCGTGAAATACACTTTCACCCGGTGGCCCTCCCGGATTGTGATGGTGGGCGGTATCTGTATGAAGCGATCAAGGATCGTGGTCGCAGACTGCGAAACGCTGCCCGCCGCCCCGTTGGTGAATGCCTGGGAACCGCTCGTCGTAATGGTGCCTCCACCCTGCGTGATCTCGCTGGCTCCAGCAATCACACCCAAAGCTATTGAGGTACCGAAGATTTGCAGGTAGTGGTTATTAACTTTGTCTTTCAGCCCTTCCTGTCCGATCTGATCGAGACCCTGGAACTGGTCGAGATCGACGGAGTAACCGTCTGGCATTATCAGGCGGTGGAAGACCACTGCCATGCGGCGCTGTTGGCCGAAGCCCGCCGCTCCAATCTTCTTTGCCTCCCCCAACACAACCGTTCCCTCGGGAATGATGACGTGTTGATGATCGTGCGAATACAGCGGATTTGAGACCAGGACTTTAACCGGCCCTACGGCGTCTCCATCCAGACGATTCATGAGAACCGTGTCGAGAATCGAGCCCTCGTAGACGAGATAGGGCTGACCGACGGCTGAATCGATATTGGCCTCCAGTGGACGTTTATAGCCTCCGGGCGTGTCCTCCTGTTTCCCTTCAGCTGGTGGCGAGACGAGACTGCTGCTTGTCTGGCGTTCGGCAGGGCCATATTGGGCGGGCATCGTCTGGCTTTGCTGTTGTTGTTGCGGCGGATCGGCAGACCGGGAGTACACAAGATTGGAAGCGAAACGGGAGTTGTCAGCCCGCTCACGTTCCTTCGCAGCGATCAACTGTGCCTGCTGTTGCACAGGCGTGAGTTGCATCTGCGTGTTGCCCTGCTGCGCTTGCGGGCAGGGCTGGCCCGGAACGCAGGGAATGTCAGCGCCGTTCGGTCCATAGGCCGCGGCTGCAGCCCGCTGCTGGGGAGTCGCAGACGCGAGCGCTGAATCTCCCATCGCAGCGGCGGCCATTGTTGCCTGCTGCTCTTTCTGACGTTCGGCCTGAAGCTGGTTCTTCAACTCCTGCACGTTGTTGTCGGTGTTGTCCTGCAACGTTGGTTGCGGTGGTTGCCCTTTCACGCTGGCCTGTTGTCCAGGCGTCTTCTTGCCGGACGAGCTGAAGAGCGCCGCCACAATCACCAGCAATGCCGCACCCAGATAAACGAACGTCTTAAGGTTCTTCTGCAAGACGCCTTTGGGCAGTTCCAGGTTGCGGCGCAGCGTTGGCTCGGCTTGCGGCTCTGTGGGTGAAGTAAAGGCGTTTTCGGTCATGAGGGTGATCCCTTGCGCGTAAATTCCATCCGCTTCTTGCCCAGCTCGACATATCCGCTCTCCATGATCTTCGGGATGATGTACGTTCCTTCCCGGAGGTCGTAGGTGACGAGGTTGGGCTTTCCGTCCTTCATTTCGTACACGCTGAACTTCTCAGGCGCATTGGTCTTGATGTAGGTAAACCTGTCGTCGTGATAGATCGACTGGATATTGAAAGGCGCTTCGTTCGGTTTATAGACATAGTCGAACTTGAGGCGCGTCGGATAGGCGCTCTTGTACTCATCCACGGCTTGTTCAACGTGCGATTGCAGAGCGGCAAGTTGCTGCCGCGACTGCTCCAATTGTGCAGCGGGTACAAACTTCGGAGGCCCACTCGCGGCCACGATCGCGCTGCGGTCGGCGGGTTCGACGATCACCTTGAGGTCAGGAGTGGTGGTCGTGGTGGACCCCGAGATGTCCTGCAGGGTGAAACTGTAGATATTCCCCTTGTCTGTAATCAGATTCAAGTTAGAGCTGATGCCTGGTTTTGCCGGATGCACAAAACAAAAGTTGCCAACCACATCCACGATCCAGAAGTCTTTGTCGCCAGTGGCGGCTTCCATGATTTTCTCAGTCGTGGGTAGTTCGATAAGGGTCGTATATTTCAGTTTGGCCCGGATCGGAATGATGTCCTGCGAGTGATACTGGACCGTGCGCGCAGAGTCTTGGGCGAAAGCACCGATGGAAGAAGCAACCAAAGCGCAATTGACGACGAATTTCAGATGCCGCATAGAGCTCTCCTTAGCGGTTGTTGTTCGAAGTTGATACGGCCAGCGCGCGCGGCTGGAATGGCCACTCTTCCGCGAGACGACGAAGGCCATCCGCAAAACCGTGGCGGTCGAAATACTCTTGCTTCTTGAGGTTGTCACGGGCGTTGTTGGTCGCCATCCAGTGCGATACCGAATCCACGTTCAAATGTATTTTCTTGGAGGTCTGCGCCTTCCGAATCAGCATTTGGCCTGGCGGAACAAGGCCGTCGATAAGCTCCAGTTCGGTGTCGTTCAGATGAAACGCTTCCCGGTAAACTT